>Ga0209709_10001242_pt1 | contig 23741 bp, 26 predicted proteins | sample ArcticOcean_MG_C_2_FD_187435 | JGI IMG/M metagenome (GOLD analysis project Ga0209709, IMG submission 187435) | Marine microbial communities from western Arctic Ocean - ArcticOcean_MG_CB4_136 (SPAdes) (version 2) | ecosystem: Environmental > Aquatic > Marine > Oceanic | place: Arctic Ocean...
CTGCATGTAATCCGTTATTCATCGGACCAGTTAGGCGCAGTGATACAACAAATCAACGACACAGGCTATGGCCTCACGCTAGGGATTCATAGCCGTATCCAGGCCTTTACTGAAACCGTCTTTCGCAACACCATCGCTGGTAACACCTACATCAACCGCAATATGGTGGGAGCGGTAGTCGGCGTAAATCCGTTTGGCGGCCGTGGTTTGTCCGGCACAGGCCCAAAAGCCGGAGGCCCCAATTATCTATTGCGATTCTCCGGCCCTCTTACGCAACCAGAAACGCAACCAGAAACGCAATATGCCTGGTCCATTGAACTTACCCCTCAACCGCGCCAAGAAAAGTCCCTAGTCGCCGATGCTACTGCGGCCATGACCAAATGGCAGGCAACGGATATTACTAAACGTCTAGAGATTATTGGGAAATGCCAGACTGTCTTTGCATCCAAGTTAGCCGTGATCGCCAGAGAGAAACTGGGGCAGCCAATACAGTTACCTGGCCCTACCGGCGAAGACAATAAGCTTTCATTGCATGGCCGTGGCCTGATGGCATTGATTGTCAGGCAGCAAGATTCATTAATCGAAGCACAGAAGCAAATTGCCGCTGCATTACTATGCGGCTGCGCAGTGATCATTACTGCTGACGGCACCCAACAAAATGCTCTGACTGCTGTGCAAAAAGACTATCAACGGGCAGGTTTAGAAAAAGCATTAATCCAGATAGAGCCTATGGCAAGCCTCGTTACTCTAGCCCAAAACAGTGCTGTGGAAGCGGTGATAGCCAATAGTCTAAACACCGACAGCGCCGGCCTGAGACAGGTAATGGCGTATCGCAACGGCAGTATAATTCCATTAATTGAATGGCCGAAAAATGATGTGGGATATACCTATCACTGGCTACTATCACTATTAACCGAACGCACACGCACAGAAAATCTGGTGGCAAAAGGCGGCAACACCCAACTGTTTAATTTGGCTGAATAAATTAACCCTGCACCCGCGGATCATTGAGCGGTAAACACCACGTTAGAGATTTTGAGGAACGATGATAAGACTAGCTGAGGTCCGCGTGGCCGCGCACTATCCCAAGAAATTCATCACCGTATTTTTCCAACTTACTTTCTCCAATACCCGTTATGGCCAACAACTCTGAACTGGTAGTGGGCATGGTCTCCATCATTTCTTTTAACGTGGCATCATGGAAAATCAGATATGGCGGAACATTGTATTCCTCCGACAGCTGCTTTCTACATTCACGAAGATCTTCCCACAGTGCCTGATTCTCTGGAGCAATCTGGCATTTCCTGTAAGATTTCATACCGCCCTTTTTAGTGGCCGGCGCCCGCAGCTCTTCTTTACGTAAATGCAGTGCCTGCTCGCCCTTCAGCACCGGCCTGCAAAGGTCGGTCAGTTGCAATGCACTATAACCATCAAGATCAACACGCAATAACCCCCGCACCACTAACTGCCGCATCACCGACCGCCACTGCAAGTCTTCAATATCGCTGCCAATACCAAAAGTACTCAACAGCTGGTGCTCATGCTGTAATACCTTGTCCGTTTCTTTGCCCCGCAATACATCAACCACATGCATCACACCAAAGCGCTGGCCGGTACGAAACACACAGGACAAGACTTTCTGTGCCGCCTCTGTAGCGTCCCAGGTCTCTGGTGGTATCTGGCAGTTATCGCAATTGCCACACTGATTCGGTGCTTCATCGGCAAAATAGCGCAGCAGTACTTTTCGTCGGCAACTGGTCACTTCGCAAAGGCCCAACATGGCATCCAATTTATGTCGTTCGGAACGCTTAAATTGCTCAGCCCCCGCTGACTCCTGCTGCATCTGCTGAAGGCGCACCACATCCTGCAGACCATAGACCATCCAGGCGTCTGCGGGCTGACCGTCGCGCCCAGCACGACCGGTTTCCTGATAATAGGCCTCAATGCTCTTGGGTAAATCCAAATGCGCCACAAAGCGCACATCCGGCTTATCGATACCCATGCCAAAGGCAATAGTCGCAACAATTATCACCGCTTCCTCCCGTAAGAAGCGATTTTGGTGCGTCTGCCTGAGCTGTGAGGGTAACCCCGCGTGATAGGGCAATGCCGTAAATCCCTCCTGTGACAACCAGGCAGCGGTCTCTTCAACCTTTTTACGTGATAGACAGTAGACAATCCCCGCTTCGCTTTTTCGCTGTTGCAAGAAGTCTAACAGTTGCTTTTTTGGCGTGGTCTTATTGGCGATAGCGTAGCGAATATTGGGCCGATCAAAACCACTGATGTAGGCCTTAGCTTCGCTCAGAGAAAGTCGATCGATAATTTCTTTCCGGGTGCGAACGTCGGCAGTAGCCGTCAAGGCAATGCGAGGGATCCGTGGGAAACGCTCATGCAATAGACTCAATGATAAATAATCAGATCGGAAATCATGTCCCCATTGCGAAACACAGTGGGCTTCATCAATCGCAAACAAAGCCAATTTGCAGCGGTCCAACAGGTCTAATGTATAGTTCTGTATCAGCCGTTCGGGAGCAATGTACAGTAGGTCCAGCTCTCCACCTAACAGCTGCCCTTCAATAATTTTCTGATCAGAGCGCGGCAGGCTAGAGTTTAAAAATGCAGCACGTACACCCAGTTGCTGCATGGCCCCTACCTGATCGTGCATCAGAGCGATTAGAGGGGAGATAATAATGCCGACGCCATCGCGCAATAGCGATGGGATTTGATAACACAGGGACTTGCCACCGCCGGTAGGCATCAATACCAATGCATTATTACCCGCGCTAACGTGCTCGATAATATCCGATTGATGACCACGAAAAGAATCATAGCCATAAAGGCTATTTAAAATCTCTACTGCATTTTTAGACATACTGTTCCAGAATTTAATACTGTAGCGAGAGAGATTACAGCTGCCACTCAGTGCGGCCTGCGAAACTGTCACCATTATTGGTCAGACGCACAAGGGAGGGTGCCACGCGATAGAAATTACTGCGCCCAAAGGCTGAACCGATGAGATGTTCCTGATCAGTGGTAGGATTGTCGATCAGCGCTTTTATCTCTGGGAAACGGCCAAAATATAGCTGTGTGGCCTTGTCTTTATTCTCGGCCTGGGTAATAGTCGCCTGTATCTGTGCGCCACAAATTGACTGCCAGTTACCCCTGTAATCAGAATAAACTGACACGGCAGCACTGCCATCAGCGGGCAAACCTTTAATGTGACGACTATTTTCTGAGGACAAAAAATAGAGCGCGAATGGATCGGATTCGAGGTCAGCAACATAGAGAACCGAGGCCGCCCAGGGTCCACAGACATCTGACATCGCCAGCGTTAGAACCGATTCGCCTTGTAGAAACTTATGTAAGCGGGTTACGTCAGCCACAGGTGTCGTAATTTTAGACATTGCCCTGCCAGCGCTTAAGACCATCCATTTCGATATCAAACAGGTCCAATACTCGCGCAACTGTGTGATTGATAATATCGTCAATGGTTTTGGGTTCGGTATAAAAAGCCGGTGAAGGCGGGCAAATAATCGCACCAATCTGACTGGCCTTTAGCATCAGTTCGCAGTGACCGGTATGCAAGGGAGATTCTCGAGGCACTACCACTAGCTTACGACGCTCCTTGAGCACTACGTCGGCAGCGCGCACAATAAGATTATCAGCATAGGAATTTGCTATACCAGATAGTGTTTTCATGGAACAGGGAACCACAATCATTCCGGCCGTTTTAAATGACCCGCTGGCAATACTGGCACCAATGTTTTTGTTGTTATGGACCTCGTCTGCAAGAGCCTCGACATCATCAACCGTCCAGCTGGTCTCGATACCGATATTCATTCGCGCAGCAGGGCTCATCACTAGATGGGTTTCAATATCCGTCCTCTCTGCCAGCACCTGCAGCACTCTAATGCCATAGATCACCCCGCTCGAGCCTGACATACCAATAATAAGTCGCATAGATATTCCTTTTACATTAAACGCTATTTTGCCTTTTTTACAGACAACTGGATAGTGAAAGTTAGCCCTTAGCGTCAGAGATTACTGGCTAACATCCACTCTCATGACAACCGGCTCGACAATAAAAAAAGGGTCTGTCAAGACAGGCCCTTTTTCAATAATAGTCGGCCTTCACACCATAGATAAAATAACCTTACCCTTAGCCCTGCGCTCAGAAATCGACGCAAATGCCTCCTTGAACTGGTCTAGTGGATACACTTCGGTCACCAGCGGAGAAAACTGCCCCGAATCAATCATTCTAATTAACTCATCGAAGTTGTTTCGCGACTCCAACGGAAACCTAGCCGCCCAAGCACCCCAGAAAACACCAACCAAGGAGGCACCTTTAAGCAACATCAGATTCAGCGGTATCGCAGGAATGGGCCCGGAAGCAAAGCCAATGACCAGGAATCGGCCATCCCAAGCGATGGCTCTAAAGGCCTGCTCCGAGAAGTCACCACCAACGGGGTCATAGATGACATTCACGCCCTTGCCACCAGTAAGTTCTTTAACCCGATCTTTCAGGTTCTCTTCTGAATAATTAATCCGTAAATCAGCGCCTGCTTCACAGGCAAAATCTAACTTCTCTTCGGTACTGGCTGCTGCAATAACCGTTGCACCGATGGCTTTTGCGATCTGAATAGTCGCAATACCCACGCCTCCAGCTGCGCCCAACACCAACAGTGTTTCGCCCGGCTGAATCTTAGCCTGCTGCTTTAAGGCGTAATATGAGGTGCCGTAGGTAATCGCAAAACCTGCTGCCTGCTCAAAGGACATGGTCTGCCCCATACTAAAAGATCCATGCTCTGAACTAATACACTGCTCAGAAAAACCGCCAATCGGTAGCGTTGAAATAACTCTATCGCCTACTTTACGACTGGTAACGCCCTCGCCCACCTCCGCTACAATACCGGCAACTTCAACACCGGGAACAAAGGGCAAATCTGGTTTAAACTGGTACTTACCCTGCACGGTTAAGACATCGGGGAAGTTAACCCCCGCGGCTTTCACATCAACCAGAATCTCACCCTTACCCGGCGCAGGTGTTGGGCGCTCTTCGAGTGTTAAATTGTCAGTCGGGCCCAACTCATTACAGACTAGCGCTTTCATAATATCGTCCTACTCAATTATTGGTTATTTTTTTGTGCCAAATAATCGACAGCCTTGGCAATAAATTTATTGGTTTGCTGGAAGCCTCCTATCAATACCTGTTCGCCTTCGGGACTATCAATGGCATCGATATGGGCCCGCACATTTTCTGGGCTCTGCTCTTCCGGGGGGAGATAAATACCATCAGTCTCATAGATGTGGGTGCGGGCATAACCACCGGCGCCAGCACAGAGAATAGTCCGATTCGGCGCTTCTGTATCACAGAGGGTTAACAGACCAGCTGTCACCGCTTCGACAGTCATAATCTCAGACTGCTCCTCAGTAACCAGACCTTCCAGCATGCGGGTTCCCGCCGTCGGTGACAGACAGTTAACCTTAATATTATACTTTTCGCCCTCTATACAAAGCGTATTCATCAACCCCACGACGGCCATTTTTGCAGCGCCGTAATTTGCCTGCCCAAAGTTACCATACATACCGCTGGAAGAGGTGGTCATGACTATGCGGCCATAGCCCTGCTCACGCATCAATTGCCAAACGGCTTTGGAGCAGTTTGCAGAACCCATCAAATGTACATCAACCACGAGTTGAAAGTCATCCATACCCATTTTGACAAAACTTTTATCACGGAGAATACCGGCGTTATTAACCAAAATATCAACCCGGCCCCACTTCTCGACAGCCTGTGCAACCATGGCTTCAACTTGATCCATTTTCGCAACATTGCCTCCATTGGCAATGGCTTCGCCACCGGCAGCTTCGATCATAGCAACGGTTTCCAGTGCCGCGGCGCTAGAGATGCCATCCCCACTCACCGACCCACCTAGATCATTTACCACCACCTTAGCGCCCCTAGAGGCTAAGGCCAATGCATGGGAACGGCCTAAACCATTACCCGAGCCTGTCACTATTACAACCTGATCGTCATATCTAATTGCCATTCTCTATTGCCTTACATGTATTGTTTTAGTTCACGACGCCCAATCACCATGCGGTGAACGGCATCAGGGCCATCAGCAAAGCGTAAAACCCGCATACCGCCATACCAGTTTGCTAGAGGCGTATCCTGTGACAGGCCAATGCCGCCGTGCATTTGCATGGCTTCGTCAATAACTTTTAATGCCATATTCGGCGCGGCCACCTTAATCATCGAAATATAAGGCTGTGCCGCATCGGTACCGACATTGTCCATCAGCCAAGCAGCCTTCAGGCAAAGTAATCGGGTCATCTCTATGTCGATGCGCGCCTGGGCAATAATGTCACCATTGCCACCCAGTTTAGCCAGAGGACGACCAAAGGCTTCACGTTCTAATGACCGCTGGCACATTAATTTCAAGGCAGCTTCAGCAAGACCTATTGAGCGCATACAGTGATGAATGCGCCCGGGGCCTAAACGACCCTGCGCCACCTCAAAGCCACGACCCTCGCCAAGGATCATATTTTCTTTAGGCACCCGTACATCAGTAAAGCGCATGTGCATATGACCATGGGGTGCATCATCGACATTGAAAATCTCCATTGCCCGCAGGTTTTGTACACCTGGAGTTTCAAAGGGCACCAGTACCTGAGAGTGGCGCGAGTGACGCGGGGCATCTGGATTGGTGTTAACCATCACGATCATAATCTTGCAGCGCGGATCACCGGCACCAGAAATCCAGATCTTTTCACCGTTAAGTACCCACTCGTCGCCATCAGCAACGCAGGACATAGCAATATTGGTAGCATCTGATGAGGCGACCGCAGGCTCCGTCATCGCATAAGCAGACCGAATCTCACCGGCCAGTAGTGGCTTTAACCAGGTTTCTTTCTGCTCTTCGGTACAGAACCGTGCCAGCACTTCCATATTGCCTGTATCGGGCGCAGAGCAGTTAAAGACTTCAGGAGCCAAATGCGAACGGCCCGTCTCTTCTGCAAGATAGGCATATTCAACCGTATTGAGGCCGTGGCCACCCTCGAAATGGGTAAGAAAAAAGTTCCATAGGTTTTTGGCTTTCGCTTTAGATTTAAGACTTTCCAAAATCTCCGTCTGGCGCTCAGTATATGTCCAACGATCACCTTTGCCGATCTCGGCGTGATACTCAGCCTCCATCGGCATTATTTCAATATCAATAAAGTGTTTTACTTCTTCAATGATAGGCTTGACCTTGTCGCTCACACCTAAGTCCATTGTTATCATCCTTCTTTGAGTGATGGGTTTTATGCTTTTAGCCGGGAGCGTTATTTTAACGTAATTCTAATGCAGGCTGACACAAAAAACGGAGCATCATTACTGAGAACCCGATTTATCATCGCTGATTGACTCAGTAACCGTTCAGTCGCGCAAAACGGTCATTGTGGTAACTGTTATCACCAAACATCATCTGTGCTGGGCGCGCACGCTTAATAAAAAAGCCAATCTCATATTCATCCGTCATACCAATACCCGCATGCATCTGAATCGCTTCATTGGTAGCTAATTCCGCGACTTCGCAAAGCTTGGCTTTAGCAATACTGGCTAGGACTGACGTCTTCGCGTCATCTACGTCCATCGCTTGCAAACCCTTCAATACGACTGACTTGCACAGCTCAACTTCACTCCACCAATTAGCAGCCCGATGCTGCAATGCCTGAAATGAACCAATTAAAACGCCAAACTGTTTGCGCTCCTTCAAGTACTGGAGGGTGCGATCAAAGCTCTCTTGGGCAATCCCCAGTAGCTCCGCCGCAAGATACAGATTACCCGCATCCAACGTAATGGAAAGCGCACCATAGCCCTTGCCCTCTTGGCCCAGCAGTGCCGCCTCATCTATCTGTACATTGTTAAAACTGATGTTGGCATAGTTGCGCGTATCCGTCATTTCAGTGCGCTCAACCTCAACTCCTGCGGCTGTGCGGTCGACCACAAAGAGACTTATACCGCTCATATCACCTTGGTCGCCCGAGGTGCGCGCAGCGACAATCAACTTATCCGCGGTACCGCCATCAGCCACAAAGCGCTTAGCGCCGCGCAACAGATAGCCACCATTTTGCTTAACAGCCGTCATGCTGATCTGCGTGGGTGCATGGTGAATTTTCTCATCGACAGCCAGTGCAGTCGTTATCTCGCCACCGGCAATTGCACCCAATAATTCGGCTTTTTGGTCTTCGCTGCCAGCCGACTTGATAGCCGTAACGCCTAAAATCGCTGTAGCGAAAAGCGGTGAAGCTGTTAGGGTGCGACCGGTTTGTTCAACAATCTGACCCATACCCACATGGCCGAAATCTAGTCCGCCATAAACTTCCGGAACCAAAATTGCAGCCCAACCCATATCGGCCATCTGACCCCAAAGACTATCTGCGTAACCTGCTTGATTGCCAGCATCGCGCTGCTTGCGCAGCTCTGATACCGGGGCAAATTCAGCCAGAAAACCTTGGGCTGATTCTTTTAGCATCTGCTGCTCGTCATTTAATACTAATGCCATAATTGTGTACCTTTAAATTCTGTTAGCCCAAGCCGAGAATATTTTTAGCGATGACGTTCAGCTGAATCTCTGAGGTGCCGCCCTCTATCGAGTTACCTTTGGTGCGCAACCAGGTGCGCGGCAACCAGCCACTGCTTGAATCTTCACCGTTCCAAACAACGCCATCACTGCCACTGATTTTGAGCAGCGTTTCAAAGCGTCGTTTGTTTAACTCGGTACCGTAGTACTTGAGCATCGCCGAGGTCGCACCTACACCGCTGCCTGATTTAACCTCGTCGGTTACTCGCTCAGCCGTCAGAGCAAAGCAGGTACCGTCAATTTCCCATTTGGCCACTTCTGCACGGAGCATCGGATTGTTCATACGACCCTCTTCAACGCCCATTGTCCTCGCGGCAATCTGACCCAGTGTTTCTGAGGCAGGACTGGTCATACCCATGCTGCCAATCATTTCTCGCTCATGAGTCAGCAGATATTTAGCAATTGTCCAACCCTTGTTAACCTCACCCACGACCTGATCTTTCTCAACACGAACGTCATCAAGAAACGTTTCACAAAATGGCGAGTTACCAGAAATAAGAAGAATAGGTTTAGGAGTTACACCAGGAGTCTGCATATCAAAGAGGACCAGGCTGATGCCCATTTGCTTTTTGGCTTCAGGATCGGTTCGCAGTAAGCAAAACATCCAATCGGCTTTATCGGCATAGGAGGTCCATACCTTTTGACCGTTAGCGATAAAGTGATCGCCCCTATCTTCCCCCTTAGCTTGAAGACCGGCCAAATCCGAGCCAGATCCCGGTTCCGAGTATCCCTGACACCAACGAATTTCTCCACGAATAATCGGCGGCAAATGTTGCTGCTTGAGCGCCTCAGAACCAAATTCAAGCAATGCAGGACCAATCATCCAGATACCAAAACTGTCAAGAGGTGAGCGGGCATTAATACGCGCCATCTCTTCTTTGAGAACCTTGTGCTGCAACTTATCCAAGCCACCACCAGCGTACTCAGTCGGCCAATCAGGTGCAGTCCAGCCTTTGGCACCCATGCGCTCCATCCACAGCTGCTGCTCTTTACTGTCGAACTTATAATTACGACCACCCCAACACTGCCCTTCACCTGCAGCTACTGGCTCGCGCATTGAAAGTGGACAATTTTCTTCTAACCAGTCCCGTGTTTCCTGCCTGAAAGCTTGAATATCACTCACATTGACCTCCTACTTTAACTAATCATTATTGTCTGATTAACAGCGACGACTCAATTATAGTCGACCGCAGATTCTAAAGAAATTGAACTTACAGTATGTAAATGTAACTTTCAAGTATTGGCATGGGAAACACTACTATTCATAAGACTAATAAATGATTTCCATGCCTGATCAAAGACAGTTGAGTTAACGCTACAATCATCCATGGGAGCTCGATGCAACACTACATTTAACCAATGATGAGTCGCTGTCCCCAAGGAATTGGCTCTTGATGGCAACACCCAAAAACAGGCGCATGCTATAGAAACTTGGGCATAGTTAAGTCGCTGGGCGCGCGGACCCAGCACCCGACAGAACAAGCATTTCCGCTAGTCCCGAATTATTACAGTCGATTTATCCTAGCAATAACGCATTAACTGGCTGGGTGGCTAGTGGTGCGCTAACATAGCGGAAAACTGCCAGTGATGGCTAGCAGCAGACACTTTGGACTCACCAAGACTCACGGAAAGCACTGTATGAGCGAAGCACTACAACAATTATTAGACGTTCTGTCACTGGAAAAAATTGACACCAACATCTATCGTGGCTCCACCCCTGAAACAAAAAATAAACGTGTCTTTGGTGGCCAAGTATTTGCCCAGGCAATGCGCGCCGCGCAGGACACCGTCGATAATACTCGTATGGTACATTCTCAGCATGCGTACTTTCTGCGCCCCGGAGACCCCTCAGTGCCTATTCTTTATGAGGTCGACGCGATCCGCGATGGCGGCTCCTTTACTACTCGTCGCGTCGTTGGTTCGCAGCGTGGCCGCGCGATTTTTAATACTGAAATATCGTTTCAGGTGATGGAGGCTGGGCTATCTCATCAATCAGATATACCCGAGTGCATAGGTCCCGAGGACCTCGAAGACGACAGCGTTCGCTGGGAGAAACTAGCTCGAAGCCTAGAAAAAAAGGATCAGGACCGCTCTTCTAGTGGCCGACCTTCCCTGCACCCAATTCTAATCCGATCAGTGGATCCCATTGATTATATGAACCCAGAACCCAGGTCAGCAAAGCAGCTAATCTGGATCAAGGCATCGGGATCGCTCGAGCAGATGGGTATTAAAGAGGACTTTGGCCTTCACCGTGCGATTCTGTCCTATGCATCCGATTTTAGCCTGATGGGGACCTCCTTATTGCCACATGCGGTTAGCTTATTGAATCCAAAGCTACAGCCAGCTTCACTCGATCACTGCATCTGGTTCCATGAAGACTTTAGAGTCGATGAGTGGCTGTTGTATGCTATGGATAGTCCCCGATCAAGTCATGCTCGGGGACTTAACCGAGGATCATTCTTTACCCGTGACGGCTGCTTGGTAGCAAGCACTATTCAGGAAGGCCTTATCCGTTTACGTACAGATTAAACCTCGCCAACTAAAACCGCCTCAAGTGCCTGTCTAATATCGCTGGGAATAGGCACGGCGCTGTCTGTACCACGATCGACAAAGACGTGCGTAAAGGTTCCGACCGCAGAGGGTGCCGGAGCACCCTTTTTAAAGATAGCGATGCCGTACTCGACCGAACTATTGCCCAATTTGTTGACCCTAAAACCGGCTTCAATCTTTTCTGGATAGGCAATAGGTGACTTATATTCACAACTAGAGGCCACGACAAAACCAATCACCTGGGCGTTTTGTATGTCTAGGCCACCTTTCTCAATAAGGTATTTATTGGCCACCGAATCAAAGTAACTGTAATACACGACATTATTAACATGACCATAAATATCATTATCCATCCACCGAGTCGTGAGCTGGCTAAAGTACGGATAAGCGGAACGTTCAGTTGCTATATTTGTCATAATCTAAAACGCCTGTCGGTAGATAAAGAGCGCATCTGAAAGGCTCACCTCTCTTGGATTATTAACCAGCAAGCGCTGCTGTAACATGGCCTGTTCGGCCAACATGGGCAGATCCGCTTGGTCAATACTCATCTGTTGTAATCTTGTTGGCAAGCCTAAATCGGCAGCCAGATCTAAAAAGTAATCCGCGAGTATCGCTGTTACCTGTAATGGATCCGCAGGCAATGACCTGTTAGGCAAAATAATCGCCGCCAACTCAGCATATAAATTCGCTGTCTCGGGCCCGTTAAATCGCAGCACATGAGGCAGAACTAAGGAGTTACTCAAACCATGGGGAATATGGTAATTGCCACCCAGCGGATAAGCTAGGGCATGCACTGCGGCAACGGGCGCATTGGCAAAGGCCTGGCCCGCCAACATAGCTCCCAATAACATCGCTTCTCGCGCCGCGAGATTACCGCCATTCTTCACTGCCAGTGTAATATTGCCCGCCATTAAACGCAGTGCCTCGCGGGCTAGCATATCTGAGAGCGGGTTCTTTAAGCGCTTGCTGGTAAAGGCCTCAATCGCATGCACCATCGCATCAATGCCCGTGGCCGCAGTTACAGCAGGGGGTAGTCCTATCGTTAGACTGGCATCAAGAATAATTTTATCTGCCAAAAGTATACGACTGACAACGCCCGCTTTAGTCGTCTCTCCCGTGGTAATAATTGATACCATTGTGGCTTCCGAGCCTGTACCCGCCGTGGTCGGAATCTGAATCAACGGCAAACGACTGCCGGTAATATTATCTACTCCATAAATATCCGTTAGCGGTTGCTCGCCTTTTATCAGTACCGCCAATAGCTTGGCCACATCCATTGAACTGCCACCACCAAAGCCAATCACACCGTCGCAACCAAATTCTTGTGCAGTTTTAACTGCTTCTAAGACCACAGACTCAGGCGGGTCGGCAACCACATCAGAGTAGACCTTGACGGCGATGTTACTAGCTTTAAACTTTTCAAGCCCAGCATCAAGAAGGCCAAACTTAATAATACCAGAGTCGGTAACAATCAGCGCACGCTGTATTCCCAGACCTGCAGCCAGATCAGCCAACTGTTCTGATGTGCCTGACCCGACCAACACATCTGCGACTGCACTATACTTAAAATGATTCATGGACCCCCAACTGCTAGTTGTTTTTACCCTGTAAATTCGGAATTTTTTTATTCTCTGACGCGGTCATGCCAAACAGCTTACTTGGCCGACAATCCATTAATAAATATATGAAAGTAAGCAGCAGATAATTTAGGGTCGTTGACATCAGTTAGCCAACTAGCCAGATCAGGGCTAGCCTCCATAGCGCCAGAAAGCACATGCTGTGCAACTCCGGCGTCTAAATTACGCAAAGTATGGTCATCAAAACCCTGACGGATATAGGTACCCAGTTTTTCACTATTATCTTTACTCGCTTTTAAAATTTCTTTGCGATGCCTTTCGTTCAGAGACGGCAGTGATCTATAACGGATCAACGGCCCTTCCTCCGTAAACTGAATATTAAATAGATAGCGCAGGGCCAATTCGACTTTCTTCAGCCCCGTTCCATCGACATCTCCAGCCTTAGTTAACAGTAGTCTCTCAACATCAAGGGTGCGAGTAAAACACTGGAACAAAAGTTCTTCTTTGTTTTTTATATGGTAATAAAAAGCCCCTTTGGTCACGTCAAGCGAGTGGGCTATCTCATCAAGCGACGCTCCCTTATAACCTTTCTGGTTAAAATACATTGAACCGACGCGATGAAAGGCTTCACGCTTTAATCGCTTTTGAACCTCACGATCAAAACTGTCCAGAGCCTGGTTGGTGATTGGTGGAAAATCGATATGGCTGAACTCATGACGATCAGCTGCCAGACCATTAACCAATAGTTCCAGCACAGCGTCGATGGTCTGCGCGGCATCGGACGTATAAGGACGCTTAAGCCACACGGGAAACCACTGTGGAATAGCAAAAATACCCACGCAGATAACAGCAGAATCTAACGGCTCGATGACCCCCTCAGCAATACCCTGCTTGACCATAACTTCAACGACCGAAAATATCTCCCGCCAGCGCCTAATTATATCGGTAGCATGGGCCTCATCCAGAGACGAGATTTCAGCTAACATAGCGAAGTGTGGAGCCTTGCCATTTAGCGTATCTATGTATTGATCAAAGTGGCCGCGAACCATAGAGACAATTTTTTCCAGCCCATTCGCATCGAGACCATTGGCCTGCTCTGCCTTAGCCAGCCACATTTCACAGCTAGAAACGTAGCACTGATAGATGAGATCTTCTTTAGTTTTGACGTAGTAATAAACGCAGGTTTTTGTGAGTTTCATACTGCTGGAAATATCCTCGAGAGTGGTTGCTCGAGAGCCCTGCCAATTAAATAGCTGTGCCGCTTCAGAGAGAATCGACTGAAATTTAAACCGGTGCTGCCGTCCTTTAGCGAAAGGCGACGCAACGTTATTGTTGTTAAGCGAGTTCATGTCGTGGGCTGGCTACTGTTCAATAGTTATACTTGCCGTAACAATAACATACTCTAGTACTAGTGCTACAGCGACGTGTAACCCATTTTTAATCCTGCAACAAGCAACACCACAGCCAGAAGCTTCTGCAGCGTCAACGAAGAAGCCCGGTGAGATGCGAGTTCACCGCCGACTAGGCAGCCAGTAAAAGCCGACAGCACAAGCCAGCCTGTTCCCACTGGCCAAGCTTGATCGCTAGCAACATAGCCACCCAAGCCAGCAATAGAATTAAGCAGGATAAAACCTGCCGCCACAGCGGCACTCTGGCGAATACTGCACCAACCAAATACCAATAGAATTGGGCTTAGAAATACCCCTCCTCCAATACCCGTCAGACCAGAAAGGAAGCCAAGCCCACCACCTACGAGCACCACAGTTAAAATAGCTGGCTCATTGCTAGCCTGCTTCCCCTTCTGGATCATCAGCATACGGACAGCCGCCAAAAGTAAGACAGCACCAAGTACTAACCGATAAGACTCAGCCCCAATACTCACCAATCCGCCAACAAAAGCCAGTGGCGTTGAGGCGATCACCAGCGGCCAAAATAGTCTGTAGGGTATTAGCTGGTGCGGCTGGAAGCGCGTTAAAAGCCAAGTGGTAACCACTATGTTCATCATTAGTGCCGCCGGCCGCATCTCTTCTGGCGCGAGGCCCCACAGTGCCATCGCTGCTAAATAGCCCGACGCGCCACCATGACCCACAGAAGAATAGAGGACCGCCATAAGCGCGATGGCTGCGAGTAAAAAATAGCTATATTGAAACGCAAAGACAGAGTCTAGGATCACAGGGTTTAACCGCCTGTCATATTCATAAAACGCACAATATCCACCTGCTCTGGATCAAAATAATGTCGCTCAGGCTTATTTTCAATCGACTTAACAATCTTACTTTTGAGTAACTCAGTGTTTCCTGGATGAGCGCGTAAAATCTCACGCAAATCCAAACTGTGCTCATTACCTAAGCACAGCAATAAGCGTCCTTCAGCCGTCATGCGCACACGATTACACGACTCACAGAAGTTATTAGTCATCGGTGAGATAAAGCCTATTTTGGAATCACTATTGGCCACCTTTGCATAACGAGCTGGCCCGCCAGTGGTTTCCGTCGAGTCCGATAGGGTAAATTCCGATTCTAGCTGCTCGCGAATCTGGGCACTGGTAACCTGAGTATTAATCCGTTTATGAGAAGATATCGCGCCCAATGGCATCTCCTCAATAAACGAAATATCCATACCTCGATCAACTGCAAAACGAGCAAGACCAAGCACCTCATCGTCATTAAACCCAGCCAAAATAACCGCATTCAATTTGATTTTTTTAAACTGCGCTGCACCTGCTGCTTCGATGCCTGCGATCACATCACTGAGTTCGCCCACCCGAGTCAACGCTTTAAAACGATCGGTTTTGAGACTGTCAATACTGATATTAATCCGTGACATGCCCGCATCTTTCAACAACTGCGCCATTTTGGGCAGATAGACGCCATTAGTGGTCATAGTTAATTCATCGAGACCGCTTAAGGCGCCCAAACCGCTAACCAGCGTTAGAATGTCTCGCCTAATCAGCGGCTCACCACCGGTTAATCGTATCTTACGAATACCCAGGTCGACAAAGGCCGCCGCCGTATCTCGCAGTTCCTCAAGGCTCAAAATTTGCTCCCTAGGCAAAAAGGTCATCTCCTCTGCCATGCAGTAAGTGCAGCGAAAATTACATCGATCAGTCACCGACAGCCTGAGATAATCGACTGTGCGCCCGAAGGGATCAACTAATGCAGGGTCTGTGGCCACGCTGTTCTCCGCATGATTATTTAGCATTACAGGGCATAGGGTAGCACATCAATCATATCGCCAATCTCTATGGATTCACCACTTTGCTGCCTCACAAACACCTCACCCCAGCAGGCTGATGACAGCACTCCGCTACTCTGATTGGGAAAGATCTCAACCCCAGCATCGGTCAGTCTGGCGCGCAGATAGACCTCGCGGTGCTCTCCGGCTTTATCAAACTGGGCTCTAGCCTTCACAATCTTAGGCTCGGTATCCAAAGAACCCTGAGAGGCCAATAAAAATGGTCGAGCTAATACCATAAAGGTAGCAAACACTGAGGCCGGATTCCCCGGCAGCCCAATGAACGGCGTTCCTGCAACATGACCAAAGGCTATGGGTCGCCCCGGCTTAATCGCCACCGTCCAAAATGCGACAGCACCTGCGGAAGCCACTGCATCCTTGACATAATCCTCATCGCCCACAGACATCCCACCGGCACTGATGATAATATCTCCAGCGACGGCTGCATCCTTCAGTATTGTAGCTGTTGCCTCAGGGCTATCACCTACTGTACCCAGGTCAATCGGCGTCAGCCCCAGAGTCTGAATAAGGCCGATTAGAGTGGCACGATTAGAGTTATAAATTTGTCCCGGAGCAAGCGGCAAACCGGGGTCCACCAATTCGTCACCGGTCGAGAAAATTGCAATCTTTAAGCGCCTGTAAACAGAAACAGTTTTCACCCCGATAGCAGCTAGCAGGCCCATCTCCTGCGCACGAACTTTGCTACCAGCAGTCAAAATACAGCAACCTTCCAGAATATCCTGTCCCTGACTTCGCACATTGCCACCAGCGACAACGCCACTATCAATGGTGATCCAGCCCCCATGATCAACACAGTTTTCCTGCACGGCCACCGTATCGGCATTGACCGGAATTTCGGCACCCGTAAATATTCTAGCGACGGTATTTTTTTCCAAGGGCGCGGGGGCAACACCGGCGGGAATGCGAGAACTTAGAGACAGTTTAAAATCATGGCTAACGGCATCGGCGTAACAGAACGCATAGCCGTCCATTGCACTATTGTCCGCTGGTGGCACCGAGATAGTGGAGATGATATCCTCCGCCAAAATACGGCCAAGGCTGTCTGTAACCAGCAACGACTCCCTCTCAGTGGGAAGCACAGCAGCAGAGGTTAACTGAGAAATTGCTTCAGTAACTGTAAGCATTATTGACCCTTTTTGCGCACATGCTGGACAAAATTACAGGGCTGAAAACGGCTGTCCAGCTGTTCCCGAATAATACCATTCCATGCCGTCTTGCAGGCGCCGGTTGAGCCAGGCACGCAGAAAATAGCCGTATTGTTAGACAGCCCCGCTAAACAGCGCGACTGCACGGTAGACGTGCCAATCTCATCGTAAGAGAGCTGTCGAAATAGTTCACCGAAGCCCTCTATGTGCTTATCAAACAGGGGCGATAGCGCCTCAGGCGTGCTGTCACGTCCAGTAAAACCCGTGCCGCCGGTGGTCAAAATCACTTCAACATCGGGATCCGCAACCCAGGTTGAGACCGCTGCTCTCATCAGATAAACATCATCAATGACTAGCTTGCGATCGGCCAGATGATGCCCCTCGGCCTCTAGGGCCTGCTGTAAAAAATCACCACTTGTATCCGTATCCAGACTGCGAGTGTCTGAGACCGTGAGTATCGCGATTTTGACAAAACGTCTTGGAGCTGATGCATCATGACCCACTCTTTACTACTCCTATCATCTGTTACTTAGTTGCACAGACAGCACAGTCTGCTTTTGCCAACGATGCCAGGCTGAGCCATCGGCCCGCCTTACCGTCATAACGCTGCATCTCACCATGCTGCTTAAAATATCCGAGTAGCAACCGAATCACTGTTGTCGCCTGCAGGCTACCCATGGCACCCAATACGGGCCCCACAACACCAGAATTGCCACAGTTCATAATCGGTTCTGGGGCACTCTTATCGATAATACAGTTCAAACATAGATTGCGATTATGAGCAAAGTCAAAGGCAATTAACTGCCCCTCCCAGCCAATGGCTGAGGCGCTCACGAACGGAAGACCCCGCTGGTGACAATGTTGATTGAGCAAATGCCGAGACCTCAAATTATCCGTGCAATCAACCACTAGGCTGTATTCATCGTCCAACACTTCAGTCGACACTCGTTCTGAGTAGGTATTGATGTCTACCTCAGGGTTTAACGCCTGCAAAGATACCTTCGCACAGGCTACTTTGAGTTCACCGCAATCCTCAGGTCGGTAAAGAACCTGACGCTGCAGGTTGCTATTATCAACTGTATCAGCATCACAGAGGCTCAACTTACCTATCCCCGCCGCTGCCAGATACAATGACACCGGACAACCCAGGCCACCGAGCCCAACAATTAATACATGCGCATTTAAAAGCGTTTCCTGGCCCTGCTCACCAATGTCATCCATCAGCAGGTGGCGGCTGTAACGCAAAAATTGTTGGTCAGTTAAGGGCATAAAATTGCCTCGGCCACGGCCAAATCTTCTGGGGTATTAACATTAAAAAATGGGTCTATGACCTGTTCCGGCCAATCGATATATAGCGTATGTAGGCCCTCAAACAGAGGTTTAAAACCACCCTGCTTGCGCACCAGTAGCGCCTGTTCAACTGCGGGGGTAACACGCTTATGCCAAAGCGAAAATGTTGGCTGGGAAAACCCTTTGTAGTGAATACAGGCACAGTCTGAATCCGCTACAGCAATCTGTCGGCTCAGTTCAGCCACAAGGTTAGCGGGCACAAACGGCCCATCACAGGGTACCATCATCAAATACTTGGCATCGCTGAGCGAGCGACTGACCAGCGCGCTGTAGAGACCGGTTAAAGGTCCTTGAAAACCAGCTAGCGCGTCTTCAATAATAGGGTACTGCTGATCGCCCAACGCTGCCGGATCACCATTCACAGCAAGAGTTTGCACCTGAGGGGCCAGGCGCTCAATGACATGGTGCAATAAGGGTTTGCCATTGAGAACAGCATGCACTTTATTGCTCGCACCCATTCTGTTCGAACGACCCGCCGCCAGGATTAAGCCATCAACCTTCATTAGATTCCCAGCTAGCTGCCGCGTCGGCGTCAGAGGATTTGCTGTCTACCCAAAACTGTTTGCCATCCTGACTCACCTGCTTCCAAAACGTGGCCTTAGCTTTTAGATAATCCATTAAAAACTGTGCGGCGGTAAAGCCTTCGCCTCTGTGCTCACTGGCCACACCGACAAAGACAATCTGATCAGTGGGAAGTAATCGACCTACCCGATGAATTATCGTGATCCCAATCAGATTCCAGCGCGCGTTGGCCTGATCAATAATTTCCTGCAGGAGGTTCTCAGTCATACCTGGGTAATGCTGCAAAGACAGAGACTCAATCGAAGATTCACGTTCAAAGTCACGCACCAAACCCGAAAAAGTCACCACCCCACCCACCGTCGCGGACAGCCCACGTAGCAGTTGATATTCCTGTGCCAGGTCAAAATCATTGTTTTGAATGCGAATAGTATCCATTGTTTTCTAGCCCCCTGTCACCGGTGGCAAAAACGCCACCTCATTGCCCTCAGATAACGGCTCATCCCAGTCCACAATCATTTTGTTGACCGACACGAGCACTTGGGGTTCTGAGAGTGCCATGCCTAGCATTGGAAAATCAACAGCCAGCAATCTTCGAATCTCAGCTGGCGTTTGAGCAGCTACCATCGTTGGCACGCCCTTAGCAAGCTCGCCCAGACGACCAAAGAACAATAGTTGAATCATGAGGCTTTCCAGTCCCCCGACTTGCCACCGGCTTTTCCCAGTAGCCGGGTATCTCGAATAATTATGCCCTTGTCCAAGGCTTTGCACATGTCATAAACCGTTAATGCTGCCACAGACGACGCCGTTAAAGCCTCCATCTCCACACCCGTTTTGCCTGTGGTTTTACAGACTGCGGTAATGACCAAACTAGTGCCCTGCAGCTCAATATCCACCGTAATCTTTGAGAGGGGCAGTGGATGGCAAAGAGGAATCAAGTCACTACATTTTTTGGCCGCCTGAATGCCAGCAATTCTCGCTGTCGCGTAGAGATCACCCTTGGGCAGGTTATCGTCACTAATCGCCGTAATTACGTCTTCCGTTAGCTCTACACGGGACTGAGCAATAGCGGAGCGAACCGTATCAACCTTATCCGATACATCCACCATATGGGCTTCGCCGCTGTTATTTAGGTGAGTCAATTTTGGCATAGATTTCGGCAACCGTCAGAGTTCATAGCGAGGGAGCATTATGGCAAAATCTGGCAGTCGAATACATGCTTTAAGAAAACTATGATACAGATATCTCAATGACGAATAAGCGCTCAGAGATGGTCCCTAACATGCCGATCAAAAAAAACATTGAATTTTACGCCCTTATTATGCTTTATTGACCCATGAGATCTTTTTCAGCCCGCAAATTGATAATCCTGAACGCACTGGTCATTGTCTTCGCAATGAGCCCGGTGCTCGCGCACAGCGCCTGTTTTATGGGCAGCCCGCCAGCTGAGTCACCTTCGAGCGCTGACACGCATATAGAGATGGATATGGCCGATGTGATTATGGCTGACAACCAAGCGCCATGCCATGGTCAGGAAGTCGATGACAATGGTCGGTTGGGGCAGGACTCAAAAAACCAGTGCTGCACCGCTTGCTCTCCTGCAGTAATTCCCGCCAGCAGGGCAAAAAATACCTCTATAAGACAGCCACAGGAAATCCCTCTTCCATCGGTTTCACTGGTCAGTCGCGCCATAGAAATCGCCTTCAGACCCCCCATCAAAAACCTTTTATAAATTATCATAGTCCTGTGGTGTTACAGCCACCTATTAATTAAAAAGGTAAAATCATGCTAACTAAAAATACAGCTATAGCGCTGCTTTGTGCGCTGTTTGCCCTACCGGTTATCGCAAAAAATTATACGATCAACGTCCACGGCATCGTCTGTGAGTTCTGCGCCTATGGCATAGGTAAAAAGATTCGTGTGCTACCATTTATAGATCCCGCCCACTACGACGGAGGCGTTAAAGTCGATATTGAAAGCCAGCAAGTCTTCGTTGCCATACGCGAAGGCGCCATATTAGATAAAGCGGCTCTGTTTAATGCCATCGAGTCAGGTGGCTACGACCCTATCGACATCACAGAGATTTCTGACGATCCGACTCGCTCAGAGACCGAAAAATGAAACAACCTATGGTTGTTTTATTGATAAGTCTCACCAGCAGTGCGTATGCCCACCAACCAGTAATGGATATGGCCCCGCGCTGGAACAATGGCTATGGTATGCAAACTAGAGTGACCCATGCCAATGCTGAAACTACCACATGGCTTGAGGGAGTTTATACCTTCAAGCCATCAGTGCGCATGACGTTAAAAGTGCCTTTCAGCAATGGCGACACCGGCGATGCGATTTTCGCCATGCCCATCAAACGTTATAAAAATGCCGGAGCATCAACCTCTAACTGGGGACTTACACCCTCAGTTCGAATACCTACAGGCGGTGGTAGCCAATGGGACGCCGGACTAAGCCTCAGTTACAGCGCCGAAAATCGTAAGGTTTATCAGCTCTATGATCTTTATGCTCTGGGTGATAGCGCCGGTATCGATGTCAACGTTGGTCTGGTGCACGCCAATGGAAAAGGCTCATCCTGGTTCACGCTATGGGATATTACCGCCAAGGATTCCGATTCCGGACAGCACGTACTAACGGGGCCGGTAGTCGTCTATTTCAAACGCAATCTGATACTGCGCGCAGAATATAAATTTGCCGCCCATGACAATGACGAAAAATGGGATGGAGATTATTTCAGTTTCGGCATAGGTTTGGTCTACTAGGAGAATACGATGGAAAAGCCTCGCACATGGAGCTGGCTACTCATTTTTACCACCTCAGGTACCCTACTTTGCTGCGCCCTGCCAATTACTCTGGTTACCTTGGGACTTGGCGCAAGCGTAGCAACCATGGCCTCTGCAGCACCCTGGATAATCACGCTCAGTCAATACAAAGCCTGGGTGTTTTTAGCCTCAGCAACATTGATAGGGCTGTCGTTCTGGGCGGTAACTCGGGCCGGGCGCGTATGCCCGACTGATCCTGAACTGGCTGCGGCATGCAACCGTGCCGATCGCTGGAACCGACGCTTTATAGGGGTCTCAGTGACCATGTGGTTAGTAGGCTTTTTAGCCGCCTTTGGGCTGCCATTATTGCTCCGTCTGTCAGCTTAAATAAAGCTGGCAATCTGATCCAACGAGAACCGACCAATGTCCGGCACCTTTGTCCCGTCGGCTGGGTAACCAGTTACCAACAGTAAAAAAGGTCTCTCATGGCTGGGACGTTCAAGAATCTCGGTTAAAAACTTCATCGGGCTCGGGGTATGGGTTAATGTCGCCAAACCCGCCTGATGCAGCGCAGTGATCAACATGCCTGTCGCTATACCCACCGACTCAGAGGTGTAATAGTTTTTATGCTTCTGACCATCGTCATCAATGCTCACCTTCTTCAAAAAAATCGCTATCAATGCAGGGGCTGTTTCCAAAAAAGGTTTGTCAGCGTCAGTGCCCAGCGGCGCTAGAGCCTGCAGCCACTCGTCAGAGGCACGGTTGGCATACAGCTCACGCTCCTCGGTCTCAGCAGCAATACGGATTTTTCTCTTAACCGCTGCATCCTGCACCACCACAAAATGCCAAGGCTGCATATTGGCACCGCTGGGGGCCGTGCCAGCCGCTAGAATCGCATTTTCTAACAAAGAAGCCGGAATCGACTTATCAGAGAAATCACGCACCGAGCGACGCTTGGCCATATACTCATAAAACGCACGCCCAGAGGCCACCATGGCTTCCTCTGTCTGACGAGAGAACTCTAAACGAACAAACGATTCCAATTTGGCCATGCTAGGCACCTTAACCCTAAAGAGGGGCAATTATTACTTATCTCTAATCTAACTGATACAGGCCAATATAGTAGTCGTAATATAGCCATGCCAATGAACCCATCCAGCAAAACCCTTCCCTCACAATTAGAACCGACCAAGACAAAAACGATTCCTGACTGGCGAAATTTCCTGAGCAGTTTATACTCAAGGCATGCACACTTAAAGCCTATGAATTTAACAATACCACTGCTTAACAACGAGCCGCCACGACAGACAGAGAAATAGTACGCACCGGCTGAAAACCTTAAATACAGAATTCATTATTTACTATATCGCATAAAAGGGAACCCACAATGCAAGTTACTAAGTACGCTAAATTACCGTTCGGACTGGCTCTTCTGCTGAGTATAATATTTATAATATTTTATATGACCCGAACGGAAGACGAATTACCTCCCATGACAGTACAAGAAAAAAAAGCAAGATTTGGCTCGTTAATTATTCCCGCAGTCAATAATGTCTATACAAACTTGATGACGCAATATGAGGAAATAAAGAAAATAACTGCTGCCGGAAAAAGCAATGATGAAATTGAGCTATTGAAAATTGAATATAGGGCGACTACAAATAGTGAATTGCTTATTGCACTCAAACCACACCCTAGGAGTATTGCTATAGCACAAGCAGCTATGGAAAGTTCTTGGGCTACTTCGCGCTTTTTTAGAGAAGCTAATAATATCTTTGGTGTTTGGTCGTTTGATGAAGATGAGCCTCGCATTGCCGCGCTGCAAAAGCGTGGTGATAAAACTATTTGGCTAAAGAAATATAAGACTATTGAAGAAGCTGTCTATGACTATTATCGCACCTTAGCCCGAAGCAGTGCCTTTGCTGACTTTCGAAAAGCCAAAATGACGAC
>Ga0209709_10001247_pt1 | contig 23662 bp, 24 predicted proteins | sample ArcticOcean_MG_C_2_FD_187435 | JGI IMG/M metagenome (GOLD analysis project Ga0209709, IMG submission 187435) | Marine microbial communities from western Arctic Ocean - ArcticOcean_MG_CB4_136 (SPAdes) (version 2) | ecosystem: Environmental > Aquatic > Marine > Oceanic | place: Arctic Ocean...
CCATCTAAACCCATAGCTACAATATATTTATTTTCAATTAAGGATAATGGCCTCATAGAAGGCATATTGGTTTCAATTTCTTCTTCTTGAAGCGCAACATTGAATTCTTGTTGAAAACTGTCAATTGAGTTTAATTCTTTAGCTTTTTTCCGTGTTTTTGACGTAGGTATTGAGGTACCAAACATTGAATTGGTTTTTGTTGTTTCCAAATCTACGTGAGAGATTAAAGCCTGCTTAGCCAAAATATCACGAATAATCTGTCTTAACATTTTATTGATTATTTCTTCATTAGCAATTCTTACGATAGTTTTGGCAGGATGAACATTTACATCTACATCTTTTGATGGTATTTCTATGAATAAAGCACCTATTGGAAAATGACCGTCATGTAGTAAACTACCGTATGCGCCTTTGATTGAATAACAAATATGTCTAGCTTGGATTGGTCTTCCGTTAATGTGCAAATACAATCCAGCCATTGATTTTCGGGAAACTGACGGTCTTGTCAAGAATCCTTCAATTCTTAATCCATCCATCTCGCCACTCATTTCAATTAATTCTTTGGAAGCTTCTCGGCCTAAAAGAACACCAATTCTTGTTTTAAGATCTGAGGCTGGTGCTTCAATTAATTTTCTTTCACCATGAATTAAATTAAAAGAAACATCAGGTCTTCGGATGGCTTCAATTGTTATAGTTTTTACAATATGTTGAAGTTCAGTTGAAACACGCTTAAGATACTTGGATCTTGCAGGTGTATTAAAAAATAAATCTGAAACTTCAATCGTTGTACCCTGAGGTGCTGCATAATCTTCAATATTGAGGTCATTATTTCCTTCGATAGTTATTCTAGTACCAACAGAACTGTCTTTTTCGGAAGTAGTTATTCTAAGCCTTGACACGGATGCGATAGAAGGTAAAGCTTCACCTCGAAATCCAGAAGTGATAACATCTTGTAAGTCATTAAATTCTCTTATTTTTGAAGTTGAATGTTTTCTAAATGCTAACGTAGCATCATCGCGATCCATCCCCAACCCGTCGTCTCTAACAACAATCAGCTCAGTTCCTCCTTCTTCTACTCTAATCCAAATGTTTTTAGCCTTTGCATCTAATGAGTTTTCTACAAGTTCTTTGACTACTGAAGCTGGTCTTTCAATTACTTCACCAGCTGCAATCTGATTGATAGTGTGGTCATCTAAAACTTGAATATTGCCCATTGAGTAGGTAGCATAGTGCACCCATTTATTATATTTTTAGTAAGATTAAGGGTAAACCTTAAGAATGAACCTTACATATCATTAGATTATGGATATAAATCAATTAAAACAATATTCGCAGTATTTTGGTTTTGGATGTTTAGGGCTTTACGTAGGTCTTCTCATTTGGGATGGTTTTCTCGATGGAGATGATAGTTTTAATGCTCCAGAATTTAAAGAGATTATTGCTTTTATTGGTGCTTTCTTTTTAGGAATGTTCGTTTCAGATATGAAGCATAAAGGCAAATAAAGAATTTATTCTAGTTGTATTTTAGAAGTGCCTTTGACTTCTACATATTCATAAGTAATTCTAATTGTAATAACACAATAGGAATCGCAGATATCATAATCATTTTCATATATGGCTATATTTTCGTCTATTTCCCATAGATTAGGATTTTCTCCAGATTCCTATCTGTTTTACATTCATTTATTTTTTTTTCCTCTGAAAAAGTTTCCAAACAAATTTGGAGATTTAAAAGTTACATCTTCTACGAAATAAGATCGAGCTTTAATTGAGGCTAGATCAATAATGATGACGACTCCAAACAAAATAATCAATAATGCGATTACTTTATCATATTGTAAAAATTTAAGATATGTTGAAATATAGTATCCAATTCCTCCAGCTCCTACAATTCCTATAACAGAGCCATGCCTTACATTATACTCAAACATAAAAAATAGTTGTGAGATGAGATTATTTGCAGTTTCTGGTATTACCACTCTTTGAATAATTTCACTATTCTTTAGCCCCATAGCCTTTGCGGCGTCGAGAGGGTCATTAGATAATCCTTCTATCGCCTCATATTGTAGTTTTCCTAAGTATCCAACAGTATAGAATGTCATTGCTAAAACGCCTGAAACCGGCCCTAATCCTACTAATATGACAAAGAAAATTGCCCAAATAATACTCGGTAATGTTCTCATCGCAGCCAAAAAAACTCGAAATGGAATTGCTATTGAATCTCCATAAAGATTTCTAGAGGCTAGAGTGGCAAGAGGCAAGCTCAAAATAAATCCAAATCCGGTTGCGACAAATGCAATTTTGAGTGTCTCCATGATTCCTATATATGCTGGTGAACACAGAAAATCCCAACTCCGATCGCAAACAGGATATGATTGCGCCTCTATTACTTTCCAGTTAGGAGGCCATAGAGATTCATAGAAAAATGTTGAAAGATTATTCAGACTATTTTCGAGACTAGCCCAATCTCCATCTACAAGATTGATGAAAATTAGGCACGTAGTAAAAAGTATAAAAGTTATGAATATTGGGTATTTTTTCCTCGTAATATTCATAGTTGAACCTCATTCAGAATAGAATAACCTTTATCGTTATTTTTTTCTAATTTTAAGCAACGTTTAGCAAGCTTTGCTCTTTCAATATTATGTTCTATTATTACTAAAGTAATATTTTCATTTTCAACATAATCAAGCATAGCCTTCCAAACACTATCCACAGTTTTGCTATCTAGCTCACTAAGAAATTCATCAGCTAGAATTAGTTTAGGGCCTTGAGCTATTGTTCTTGCTATTGCTACTCTTCTTTGTTGCCCTCCTGATAACCGGTTTATTTTTTCATCAATTTTATCGGATAGATTCATTAATTTGATTGACTTTTCTACTTTAGTGATAATTTTTTCTTCATGAAAACCAGTTATAGATCTTAGAATGGATTCGTTACATATGGCGCCTTCTAGAACGTTAAAGAAAACAGTTTCATGTTTTATTAAACCTAATTTTTGAGGGATATATCCAATTCTCCCTCTTACTTGTACATTATCAAAAACTTTCAAAGTTCCACTTATTGGCTTTACTAAATTAGCTATATTTTTTAGAAGAGTAGTCTTCCCTATTCCGGATTCTCCAATAATAGATATGATTTCGCCTTGATCAATTCGTAGATTACTTATTTTGGCTAAGACATTATCTGGTGAATAACCTATTTCCAAACTGTCTGCTTTAATCACTTCACTCATAAGAATCTCAGGATTCCTCCGTATTGGGCGCACTATTTACCCTCACATCATAGAAAATCGGAGGTGTTTGTTCATTAAGCAATATGTGAATGTCCTCGTCGTTTTGCTGGGGCGTATTTTGATGAAGATATAGCACCATTTTCTTGATTTTAAGCAGTCGTTTCGCCAATATCGAATTTACTGTTAAAATAGTTGCTAATTCCAGGTATGTCTTCTATCAAACCACCATATGAACCAAGATGTGTATTTGCGTCCGTTGCAGTTATTCCCGGAGTTCCTAGTATATTTTCGAGTATTTCAGTACCTTCTGTAGAATCATTCATTCCAACGAGAGCGTCTTGTACTTCCTTTTGAGTTTCAGCATCCATAAAATCCGGATTAAACATTACTGGATGTGAAGGGGCTGAACCATAGGATGGCAATAAAATATAATCTTCTTCAGGAAGACACCATTCTTCATTATCTGAAGTATTTTCATTTCCACAATACCCCGCAACAGTTGAGTCTTTAGCGAAAGCCACATCACCTACACCTTCAGACAGACATCTTACTGCACCAGAGTAACTGTAGTAAGTTGTTCCAGATTCAGGAATACTTGCATTTTCATTGAAGAAATTGTAAACAGTATCTCTTAAAGATTCAATATCGTCAGCATCTCCTACAACATCGGCATAACCATTACCAATTAGGAATCCCATAGGCAATAACATGCCAGCAGATTTCAGCCATCCTGTATGGCAAGAGGTTTTCCCCTCTAATAATGCGAAAGGATCAGTACTCTCATCATTATCTAAGTATGCATTTGCTATTTCAGAACCTTTGAGTACAACTGCGTGTGCATTGTAGTAAGTTCTACCATCCGTTTTTTGATCTGCTGCGAGTGCTTCAAGGCCGTATTGTTGCCATCCAATCCATGCAGCTGCACCATCCATGAATGCAATATGGGCATTACCAAATCTTAGAGCTTCAATAATTGCACCTTCTGAAGTGACTGGATATAGTTCAATATCCATATCAAGTTCTTTTGCTAAATAATCCGCCATTACTTGCGGATTTTCGTCCGGATTGGCATAATCTTCTTTCACTTCATATGCTACTATGATTTTTTCTTTTTGAGTCTTCTCTTCATCATCACTCAAACATCCCGTGAAGCTCGTCATTACGAACAACATGGCTAGGCTGAATATTGCGGTTTTCTTCAACATTTTTTTACTGTTTAAGTTTAGGGGACCCTAAATTAGGTCACCCTAAAAAAACGACTCTATATATAATTTAGGTCTCCCTAAATTTTTTATACACACCTATCTCATCCCAATTATGTCTTCTATGGATGCTCTATCTGAAAGCGCTGAAATGATGATAAAAAATATCAACGTTTTGGCATCTAGTGGTGAAAGAGTTCGAACATCAGATCTTTCAACTAAAACTGAATTGAAACCAGCTAGTGTTACAGAAATGATTCAACGTTTAGGAGATTTAGGATTAGTAGATTATGAACCATATCATGGAGTACATCTTACTAAACAAGGACAGCATGTAGCAGATGTCATCGAGCATAGATTTAATATTCTTGAACGTTTTTTGACCGAGATACTTGGTGTTGACGGTAACGAAGCTTCAGAAGTAGCATGTAGAATGGAACATGTTTTAACAAGAGATGTAGAGCATAAGCTTACTACATTTTTAGGGGTTGATCCTCAAAAAGAGTCTGAACTTTTTTGTCACAAAATAAATATTGAATCTGATATTGAGCATAAATATTTACCATTAAGTAATTTTGGAGAAGGAAAAACAGGTATTGTAAAATTAATATTTGAAAGTAACGAATTAGCAAATATATTAGAGGGCAAAGGAATAATTCCAGGCAGTAGATTATTGCTTAAAGGATCAAATAATAAAGTTTATACTATACAAAATGAGGAAGGTGAATTTTCAATCGATAGAGAGACTGCTTCTAAGATAATTGTTCAAAATTAATATGGCTTCTAAAGGTGTTCTTTACATTGTTATCAGCGGACCTGATAGTATTCAAAGAGCTATGGAAGGGCTTAGAATGGCTGAATATCAATCGGGTGATGGAACGCATGGTGTAGCTTTAATGCTTCAAGGCGAAGGCGTTGAATGGTTAAGAGATGGCGATGAAGATTATAGAAAGGAAATACAGACTTCTATTGGAGTAATCCATGAACTTGGAGCGCCTGTTTTTGTTTGTGGTGCTTCCATCAATGAAAGAGGCTTAACTGCTTCAATGAAAGATTATCAATTTACAAAGTCTTCAGCTCCTAAAAGAATAAGTCAAGTAGTTAGCAAGGGATGGCAATTAGCCGTTTTTTAAAAATCTAAGAATACGCAAACTTTCAGGTATCCAAAAATATATATTATGGCCTCTTATAGCAAAATAATATTGACATGTCTGAAACCTTTTTAGGCAGTTTTTAAGGAGATAAAAATGAGTACAATAAAAGTAACTGATTCCGATTTTCAAGATACAATTCAAAATAATGAACTGGTCTTGATTGATTTTTGGGCACCTTGGTGTGGTCCATGCAAAGCTATAGCTCCAGTCTTAGAGGAGATCTCTAACGAACATTCTAATGTTGTAATAGCAAAAATGAATACTGATGAAAACCCAACCATTTCATCTCAGCATGGAATAATGTCCATTCCAACAATGATGATCTTCAAAAATGGGCAATTAGTTGACAGATTAGTAGGGGCCTTACCCAAACCAGCTATTGTACAAAAATTGGAAGCTCATTTTTAGAATTAAGGGAAAAAGTTTCTCTAACTAATAATTCTTACTTCTGCGTCTTTCAATTCCTTTAGTATCTCTTCACTATCAGTTTTTGATACTTGGCATTTTAATGCATAAACTTCATACATTTTGTGAAAACTACTAGCTATAATATTCACACCCTTATCGGTTTCTCTAAAGGTTACATTTAGTATTTTTTTCATTGGGATTCCACCACTACGTGGTTCGCCTTCCATCATTAATCCCATATCTCCCCTATCAAAACTTCCACCTTCAATTACTAAATGATCACCATAAATCATAAGCCATCGACCTTTACGTTCAATGTCTTCCCAAGCTGAGGATGCAGGCAGGGGAGGGCCGTTTTCGGATGCCCGTTCTCTCGGCTCATTAGTCCAATTATCATCATTCCAAAGATTAACTTCATCTTTTCTTTCACTTTCATCCAACAATAGTGAGACAGGTATCCAATCTTCACCATCCCAGAATCTTGCTTCAGCAGTTAGTTCTCCACTTTTAAGATCCGAAATAATTCGTTGAACTGATATTGGTCCATAAATTTCATTATTTACTTTTACTGGAAATTCTTCATTTACTGTCGTCATTTATACCTCATATACATATGCCTCATTAGAATCTAAATCGGGAAGTTCTCCTAGTCTCCATCCAGGTGCAGTAGTTTCGGCATAATAATAACTTATTTCATCATTCTGGCCTTCATTTAAAATATAATTTACGCCACTTGCCCCTTCAACACTAACCCCTACAGCTGCATGCCCATAACCATCCCAAGCTTCAGGAATTAAAATCATTGCAGCTTCATATCCTAATGATTCTAGTAGTGAAATTAACAGGGCGGAAGTATCTTCGCAGTCTCCTGTTTGATCAATAAGAGTTTCTATAGGATATCTTGGATATTCGCCAACACCTGCAGTTACGTTATCCTCTGAATATTTTAGTGATTGAGCAAAACTCATAACGAAATTAACCTCGGTTAGATTATCAAATTCTTTCTCTAGAGAAATATTTCTTAACATTAATCCTATCTCACTAATAGCTTTTTCTTCTATAGTTACAAAAGAAGTATAATCGTTGTAATCTTTAATAGAATGTGGCTGATTTTTATAGAATGAATATGTCATTGGATCAAAATTATAGTTAATTTCATAGCTTATTGTGTTAAACTGCCAATTATAGGATTTAAGATATCCGAAATTATATGCTTCGATGTTAATAAAAATACGAGCATCTTGATTTTCATTTAATTCGTCGAGTGATCCATCGAGAGTTCCATTATTCCCTTTTTCCCAAGAATTAGTACTAATATTATAGTTAATTAAAGCATGATAACTTTCATTTGAATCACTAATATCAAATTCTTCGGCATTTTTGAATTTATAATTAACTGCAATAAGTGTAAAGGTATGCAAATCAATATTGTCTGGAACATTAATTTCAAAATTACTATTTAGGTAAAATATTTTTTGCCATGGAACTCTCCATGGTGTATTATCATTATCAAAACGATGTATGATTTCATCATTTTGATATAGATAAAAAACAACGGGAGTATCCGCTCGGTTATTTTGTTTATCTATTAATTCAATCCATTCAAGATTGAAATTCAAAGCAATATCATGTAAGGGGTCTATATCGTCAGTGTCATTGTATCCATCATTATCATCATCCAGGTCTGCATTATCTCCTATTCCGTCTAAATCGTGGTCTTTCTGTTCGGCAGCATCATTAGGAAAATAATCTTCAGTGTCATTGTAACCATCATTATCATCATCAAGATCTGCATTATCACCAATTCCATCATTATCAGAATCATTCCATTCACTAGAATCATTAGGAAATCTATCATTTTCATTAGTAATTCCATCTAAATCTTTGTCATACATGTACTGATTAACGCCAGATCCAATGAGAGCTGCAATGATAATTAAAGTAAATATTTTGGCCTTAGATTCCATTCAAATTCCTAATAATTTGGATAATTCGTGCATGTTCTTAAAAGGTATGGCACCAGCATTCATCAATTGTTCAGTAGTGCATAATTTTACCAAACCATAAACTTTGATATCTGCCTTAATTGCTGCAGTGACTCCAGGGATACTATCTTCAATGACGATGCAGTCATTTGGCTTAAATCCCATCTTTTTTGCAGCATACAGAAATAAATCGGGCGCCGGTTTTGGACGTTCAACTTCAGAGGCTGTAAAAATTTGTTCATTGAAGTAATCTATTAATCCTGTTAAAACCAATGAACTTTTGACATGGTTTGGTTTTCCATTAGAGGCTACACACATGGGTATCTCAATATTATCAAGTAATTCTTTTACACCTTCCATGGGTTTCAACTCAGTTTCGTAGGCTCTACTAACCTTTTCCACTAACCTTGGCAGCCAATCACTTGGAATATCTTCACCAGATAATTCTTTCATACTATAAATTACAGCATCCAGAGTTTTACCGCCGAACCTACTTTGAGCATCCTGAAGAGTCATATTAATTCCTAACTCGCCAGCCATTTTTGCAATAACTCTATTGGTAATATTTTCACTGTCTACTAAGGTCCCATCACAGTCAAAAAGAATACATTTTGCATTCATTTAATATGCTCTCATATCTTCACATTTCATTACTTCTCGAAGTAAAGATGTGGCATATGTACCTTTGTGCAACCAGAACTCTAGTGTGGGCTTTCCATCTGCATTTATTTCCCATTCCAAGTCATTAATTTTTTGGTTTAAAGGTCGGTACATTCCAAATGAAGATAATTCAGGTATTTTCCCAATCGCAAAGTCTTTGAAATTTACATTTTCATCTTCCATAATTTGTCGTTCAAATTCACCTTGAATTCCATTTGTATGTTTACTTTCAATTCCTGGCAATAACCCAACAATCCAAGCCTTCCCCTCTCTGCATCTTTTTTCTAATTTCTGCTGATTTCTTTCAGTGACTTCGATAACTTTTCTTTGATCAGGTCCGCCATAAATGTCTACAGGAACAATATTGTCTCCAATCAACGGTTCATGAAGACTATATCCATTTTTTATCCTTAAATTAAGAATATGATTAAAAATTAAACTTTGATAGGCATGTACAAGCATTTTTGATAAGTTTTCAGGTAATTGCCTAATTGCCCCAGTATAATCTTCTTTATTTCTTGTTAGATGCCCAATTAGTTGCCTTTCGAATAATAATCTGTGTGGGTATTCTTGTATTGCTGCATTCAAGTCTCTAGTATTCTTCAGATTTTGTCTTGCTTCCGAACCAAAGCTTTCGTATTCACCCCCACATAAATAATCCCATACAGCTTCGTCATATTTATTTTGGACTATTTTTTTACCCACTATATGAGTAATTGGGCGCACAGCTCCAAAACGTTGTATTCCAAAATAATTTGGGAAACCATGTTTCAATTCATCTAAAATATTTTTGATTTTATTTCCCTCACTTTTAGATTGCGAAATCTTAATTTTAAATTCATTTCCTACTAGATTCCCCAATCTTACCGGTTTAACGGATTTATGAATAAATTCAATAGATACATTTTCAATATCTAATTTACTAATTTTGTTGGGAGAAGACATTATGGAAATATGTTGTGTAGTTACAGCTCGTTTATCCTTAGTTCCTGCAAAACCAATAGCTCTTTGCCCAATACCTAGCCTTTTAGATATTTCTTTGACTAAAACATGCGTATCCCAATTTTTGGCAGTTATCTTAACAATACTGTGTCTTCCATTATCGGATGGTTGTGCCCAAGCCCAATGAGCGCTATGTCTATTCTCAATAATTTCATTTACTACAAAGTCATCAGGTATTTCACGTAACTTTCCATCAATTCCCTTGCTTTTTGAAAGATATGATTCATTCCCTACTTCCGGCCTAACCGGTGATTCCATGAACTCTATGCAATTCCGTCGCTAATAGTTTTAATGTCAGCAATTATAGTTTCCACTGCTTTTTTAATCGCATTTTTTGGAGTTCCTTTCTTTGTTCTAACGTAAAATTTAGGGGAATCCAAAACAATATGTCCCATATAGTAAGAAGCATAATCAACCTCAGGATTAGCTAAGGTATGATTCATTAGAGGTCCTAAGAGAGTCTCGTTAGCACCGCGTATCTCAATTTCCAATTCATTTTTTGTCTTATTAACTACTGATACTTCCATGGGATTCTGCGGACTTTAAGGGGTATTATAAAGATTGGGCGAGTTCTAAAGCTTCATTTCGTTTCTTTTCAGGAGCTGTAGTTTTCACACCTAGTGGAGAAAACACACTAGAACTAGCAAAATATCCTAAATTTTGTATAGCTTTCACAATTTTTACTCTTCGAGGAGTTTGCCCAACACCGGTTTCTCTAGCTAGGTCATTAATATCATATAATCCTGGAGGGCCATCAGCTTCTTCTCTCAGAATATCAAAGAAACGACCCAATACACCTTCGCAATCCTCTGGAATTAGGTTGCCTTGGATTATTCTTTCAGTCCACAAAGGTCCGGCAGCACCTTCAACAGGTTCCTCGATAACTTCCATTTGAGGACTAATCCATTTTAGAGTGATATCATTTTGCGTACTTACTCTAACAAATGCACGTAAGTGATGTCCTTCCGAATAGCACATTAACGGTTCAATTCCTTTTCCCATTGAGGAAGCTACCTTATGGATCTTAGCTAGAAGAATTCGAATTCCGATTTCTTTTGCAGCCACTCTCTTCATAGACATTGCACCATATCGTTTAAGACAAATGGGCGGTTTTGCTCCACAAAGAACGGCAGTGTCTGTAGCTGATATTCCCAATATCCCCTTATTATTCAATCCCTTTAACGCAGCTTCAATATATGGAACTGGCGTTCCAAACGGATCAATATCGATGCCATCATATTTTTTTTTCAATAGTAACTCTTCTACTGCTAAATTATGAATTTCTCCCTTAATTCCATTTAATTCTAGATTGCTAGCAATTGTTTCAGTTGCTAACATAGATGTATCACAAAACTCTACATTATAATCAGCTTCAAGGGCTAATCTAATTCCTCTTATTCCGGAGGCTGCAAGTCCATCTAATAAAATACCACTGAAATCTAGTTTTTTTGCAAAGGCTACGTGTAAATCTCGGCTTAATCTCATTGCCGGATTGTAGAATACGCCTTTTGCTTTTCCGGGACCTTTGTCTTTACCTGAAAGGTTAGCTCTGAATACGGCGTTGCCTTCTTGAAACTCTTTCACACCATTCCGGTTTTTAGAATAGTAACTGCTTTAGATGGAAGTATTGCTGAATTTATGGGAGTAACTTCTAAGGTTCTCAAATCATCTCTCTTACGAATAGATTGTAATAAGGGATTACGTGATCTTTTATGCATTGTAATTAGCATAGGTTTACCGCATTTTAGGGCTTCTTTTAGGACTGCACTAAATTCTTTTGATTCGGATACTAACTTACCAACTTCGTCTACTAAAATTAAATCGGATTCTTCAATTGCTTTTGCCACAGATTCAGTAGCAATACGATTGACAGCATCTAATCTTATTCCCAACGGAGTTGATTCTGGTGTTTTTCCTGGAAGTCTTGGCTTAACGTCCCACCTAACTGATGCAGATAGCTCTTCTTCGCCAGTTATGTAGTTCTTTAGATTATACCCTACAGTTTCCCCTTCCTCAACTATTGGATGCGTTGTAAATCCGCCAATAGTGAATTTATCTTCAATCATTTTGGCTATTCTCAAGACTGTGGTTGTTTTGCCCGTTCCCGGTTGACCTGATATAGCTACTTTTACTGGAATCATTGCTTGGCCGCCATTAATGGTATGTATGTATAAGCATATGTCTCATTTTTAAGTTTAGTTCCTTAATCTTTCAGGACATCCCTTTCTTCTAGAACAGTTATTGCATTTACCGGCTCTTTTATGGTTTCTATGAGCTTCCATATCACCCTTTAGTATATCATTCATTTCTTCTAATTTTTCAGTTACTAAATTTTTCAATTTTGAATCCCATACGACTTCATGCGGTTCATTATCAAAACCGTATCTTATTTGGCCATGACTGGGTTTAGTTGCAAAAGTCTCTTCTGATAATAAACAGTAGGCTCCAATTTGTAAAACGTGACTAAAAAAAGGGGCTTTGGGTTTTCTGCCAGTCTTAACTTCTACTGGAATTCTCATATCCTCCTTTCTAATTAAATAATCTGGCCTCCCGGCTAGATTGTAATTATTTGATTTTAATACTGGCGTTTCTTTTGTTAAGGCATCTGGCGTTTCAATATCGCTTTCACCTAATTTATAATCATCACGTAATCTATCTATTTTTTCAGTTGATAATAATAATCTATAAAGGAAAAGAGAGGCAATAAGCATCCATCCAATTCCCAAGATTAGTAAAATTACGCCTAAATTCCGTTTTAACAAATCATTATCATTCGAAATCCACAGTATTGCAATTGCCAGAGTTACTAGAGTCATAATTAAACCGACCACAGTCATTAAAGTGGTAGAAGTTTCCCTTGATTTTTTCTCTTCAACTAGTAGATTCTTTAATGAGTCACCTATTTTTTTATGTTTTTCAACACCAGTATTGACTTCTTCACCCTCTGCATCTATTCCTTTTAAATCTAAGTGCCATGAGAGTGGGCAATAGCCGTAGCGCTCCATTTCAGAGGCTGATATAATCTGCTTGGGCATGATGTTGAGTCCGGGGTTAAGTCCAGATATTATAGATAATATGCCCCTAATAAAGGATTACATTATCTAGAAACTAAAATATTGATCATGCCAGGCAAGATTTCCATAATCTGCAATTTTGTAATTATAAATGAGATTTTGTTTTTTACTTTCTTGATTGAAATCTAACATAATAATAAGATCATATTCATCAGCGTGCGGGCCATCAAACATCAATGCTTCGAGTTTAACTGATTGTTTAGCATTCAAGACTCCAGGATAATGGGTGTCCGTTTCAAGCATATCGGTTCCATTCCATACACTAATCTTTACTTTTAAGTCAGTGATCTCTTCAGTACCCATATTGCTAATTCTTGATTGCACAAATAATCCCGAATAAGAGCTGTGGTATACAGTATCAATTTCAATCTCAGTCCTTGGTAGAATATATGAATATGATACGAATATTATGAAGAATGCAACAATAATGGTTCCGAATTTGGCTATTATTTTCTTTTGTTGTTCATTAAAGCTCATATGCTAGCCTCCAAAGAAGCAATAAAACTCATTCCAGGTTCAGGAACAATGTAATGTTTTTCATTGTTGCCCAATTCCGTGTCCATTCCATTTTTTTGAATTCCTAACCAAGTAGGTAAGATATTATGTCCGCCTACTTCTCTAATTCGTAAATCCATTAATACGGCAGATGTTTCAAGCTTAATAGGTCCTATATTCAAATCACCACCAATAGCAAAGGATAACTCACCGCCTTCGGCATTAGCTAATTCAAATACGGGATAAAGTCCAAAGATTTGGTTAGGTATAATTTCAACATGTTTTATATTTTTAGCATGTATTACCATGTAGTCTAAATAGAATTGAGGTGTGGCTGGGGAGTTAGTAGCTTTTAGATATGCACTATCGATTCCATTAGGTGAATCAATTATGTAGTTTATACCGTCTAAGACCATGCTAGTATTATCGCCTACATTTTCAACTTCCATAAAGGTACCAGAATGCCCTCCGGTATATCCTTCATCAACCATTAATAAGATGTCAATTTCCGAAGAGCTTGTTGAAACAAAAAGATTTGGAAATCCCTGAAAAGCAAATGCTAAATCCATATCAAATTCATAATTTGGATCAATTCCCATATGAAATGATTCAGGGACGTCATGTACAATGGCTTGAGCGGATTTCCATTGACCATAGTCTTTATTGGCTGTTTTTACCCAGATATAGTCTAAGGTGCCTTCAGCTTCGTAGATGATATCAATTTCTTTTCCAACAATTAAATCAGCTCGTAAATCTTTTGGTATTTTTGAAAAATAGATTTCATTATATGAAGGTCTTGTTTGATTATGTGTTTTAAGATAAGAACTACCTATTCCTCCAGTATGATGAATGTCAAAGATTGCATCCAAATCACGCCCTTCACTTGTACCTGTTTGGAAAAAAGCATTAATATTGTTATTATCTCCAACTTCATCCAAGAACAGTTCGATAGCAGTTTCGTTAGGGCCTCGGTCTAAATCCAGATAAATCCATTTTGTAATAGGTGACCAATCTCCTAAATCCAAGTTAATAACATCAGGTTCTCCAAAAGTTGTCGAAAGTTTAGCGGACGTTACAGTTCCTTCTAAATACAATAAAAGGGCGTCTCCAAAATCATTTTGTCTCAAAACAATCCCGTGAGTCCATTCTAAGTCCATTCCAGTTAGATTACCTGACTTTAAGCTTAATATGACTCGAGATGGAGCACTTGAAGAGCTATAGTCGACACCGATTTGATCGCCAATTACGACATCTAAATTAATTTTTTCGGGAACATTGGGTACTGCAATTTCCAACTGACTCTGGGATTTTTCGTCACTAACTAGTGCATATATCGAACCCAATTCTTTACTGGATTCAAGAGTTATATTTCCTACTAGGGAATTACCTCCCATTCCATTGTCATCTAAGTAAACGGATGCATTCAAATCAAAGTTGTTTGGTAAGTCATCAATTCGGAGTAATACACTTTTATTTTCAAAATTGTTAATATCTACTAGTATACGGTCCATTGAAGGGACATCGTGATTAAAATCTTCAAGTGAGATATCTAATTGAGTTCCTTCATCTTCAGGATCCCAAAGCTTGAGGCCAAGATTTGGGGAGATTCCTCTAAGATAAGCCTTCATATTCATTGCACCATCATCAGACATATCAAGGCTAATACCTTCAGTCCAATACGTTTCTAATTCAGTCGAATCGCCTAAGTCAATTTCGAGTGCCACAGTATCAATCCCTTGATCTGAACTTATATTAAATTCTAGTAATTCTTCATGGATTTCCATATTAATTATCATACTTCCTGGAAGACTTGATATGAATGCTTCAACGCGGTATGGATTCACTTCCTCATTTTGTTCTATAACTAAATAAATTGGACCGACAGGTTGACTAGTATTCATGCTTATACTACCGCTAAGAGTTATATTTTCAACTGTGGCATTAAGTACTAAATCTGCGTTTAGATTCAGGTCTAGCCCAACAGGTATCTCTTCTATAAATGCAGTTACTTTAGGTCCAATTATTCCTTCTTCTTGAAATATAATGTAATCGGCAGTATCTCTATAGTTATAATCTTCTAAATTTAGTTCTAAATTTATGTGATCACCCTTTGAAGTATAATTCGCATCTACTGACTGAGGCAGTCCTTTCAGGAGCAATCGAGCGCCCAGTATAGTCCCTCCTTCAACGTCTTTTTGGCTTGACCAAAGCCCCTCGACCCATCTTGGCGATTCATCTAACAGTTCAATATTACCCTTGTTAACCCAAGCCGTTATAGATACTTCTTCATTAATATTGTATAGAAATCGAGCTACGGTTTCGAAAGATTCCACATTGGTAACTAAATTAATTGATAAATCGGCCACAGAGTCTACAAGTGCCTTACCGATTTGAGAGAGAGCCTCAATGAATCTGGCTACATCTCTTAAATCATTAACTTCTCCAACATCACTGCCAATAATACTTCCACTGTCAAGTATAGGGACCGTTACAATAATTTCAGAAGGCAAACTATCGATGAAGACATACGCATCTAATCCCTTGTAATCTTCTTCATATTCGGTGTCATCAATTGCCCCCACTTTGAATTGAACAGGTTGCCTGTGGTTTATCTTAAAATTAGCTAGTTCACCGCTTCCATCATCATCTAACCGTAAGGCTTGAATCCAACTTAAATTACCTGATAAGCTGGCAGTTTCATTTTCTAGTCCCATATTATTTTGGTATAACATGACTGAACTTCCATTGTAAATTGAGTGATCCCAAATCCATGATGTTGCTTTTTCATTTTCGGTAACATTAGTTATTGTAAATGTGAAATTAAACCAACTATCTGTAATCAATCGTAAGTCACCCCCTGAGCTAACAATTTCGGCAGAACCTGGTAAATGTTCTAATTTAAATCTAGAATAAATTCCACTTGCTAAACTTGTAAAAATTATATTATCAATTATTTCATTGGCACTATTTCCACCTGCATAAATCAAATTTCCGTTATCAATATTCAAAGTTATATTTGTGGGGATATTACTGAGTGTAATATTTGCCCAGTGGGAAGTTTCTCCAATTTCATCGATTCCTTCAAAATAAACTCTAAAGGGTTTATCTCTTATTGGATCCATTGAAAGAGAAATATTGGTTATTCCTTCTCTTGAATAAAAATCAATATCGCCAATGTCAGTAATTTTGGCACTAAAACTATAGTCTTCATTATTTGGAGAAATTGAGGATCTAGAATTAGGGGCGTTGTTATCTAAATATGCAGATTCATTATATATTGCAAAATAGTCATCACCGCTTCCGTCATTGAGAGCTAAATATTTATCACTCGTAAGATATACAAATATTTCATCTATGTAAGCTGGTTCATTTATTCGATTTCTTAACCTGATTGTAACTTCTCCATCGCCTTCACCAATTGTAGACTGTAACACAGCCTTTGGTATTGATCGCAATAAGTCACCAACATAAACAATTCTTCCAGCTAGTCCAATTAATAAATCACTGATTAATCCTCCAACAAGCGAGCTATCAATATTCGTTAAGTCATCGTTCACAGGAATTGAGCTTCCACCACTTTCATCTAATTGCAGATTTCCTTCTAGGACTAAACTTTCAGGTAAGCCAGATATTTCTAATCCAGTAAATAGTTGATAGTCATGATCTAACCAAGTTGCTCCCCTTCCATCTTCGGTATAGTATTCATAATCTCCATAAACTATTGATTCAATTGGTTCAGTTGAGTGAAACTCAATTACAGTCCAATTTCGTTCAGAAGTAGATTCATTCCTTATTTCTAACCACAAGGAGGCTTCAGGCATGTTTAGTTCATCTAAGCATATTTCTTCTCCACTTTCATCTACTTTACAAACCGGAACTCCAGTGATGTCAGCTTTAATATGCGATAAGAAAGCATCGAGATCGTCTTTAGGATTCAGATTATATTCATAATATTGGAAGCCTAAATTGAATTTTTTATCCAATTCGTTTGGATTTGTTGTTTCAGAAGCTGGAGCATATACTTCAATCGAATCTCTTTCTATTCCGTCAGTTGTCTGCGATACAAGTCTGACTCCTAATTCTCTAGGGACTTTTCCTCTTGGATTATCTAAATCAAGTTTTATGAATGTAATTTCCTCTAGTGCATCTCCGGGATTTATTGTAGTTCCACTACTCCAATTATATTTTAGGTATCCTATGGCTATCTCTAAGTTGTCAATTCCATTATTCAATGGATTGCCAGTTTCATTATTCATTAAGATATTAATTTGATATGGGGCATTGACATAATCAACATCACCTGGATTCAATCCAATTCCTCCACTTCCATCGGTACCTATTGTAAAGACGAATTCTTCAATGACGACCGATAAGCTATATTCATCCGGAACTTCATTTGGAGGGAATTGAGTGTTTACTCCCCAAACATAAGTTTGATCTGCGTTGTCCTCATCATTATAAGTTATTCCTCTAACGATTGCAATGTCTAATGTTTGATTCAATTCTTCAAGCTCTTCAAACTCAAAACTCAATCCAAGATTTGCTTCTAGTCCAACGTCTCCGTCTAGAGGGTTAGCATCCGTATCTTCATTAATGAGGTCATTAATCACAGGTACTAATCTAGCGCGTATCTCATCATTACCATCTTGATCTACATCAATTGGAACCCACGCTGCGTCACCTTCATCGAAGGCATTGACAGCAAGTAGAATAAAATCAGCTACAAAATTATCTAAATCTAGTGACTCGACCCAGGCGGCAATCAATGCAGTTGAAGCACCCCAAAGAGTTGAGACTAGGTTTGCTTCTACTACGCCTTCTTCACAAGGCTCTTCAGGAGGTCCATCTCCACAGCCACCAACATCTATATTTCCATTACCATTTGCATCATAAGCCCAATAAATTAAATAGGTTTCAGTGAATATTGACAGTGCAGTTCCAAGAAATGAATCTTGATACAGATCAGCATCATTTTGCATGGTACTAATTATCTCAGCGATAGTTGGTTCTGGATCATTTACCTCATTTGCTTTCAATCCTCTTTCTGAATAATCATAGGTTACCGTTTCATAATCAGATAGATCGGCAATTACATCTCCACTTTCATCTTTACTGTTCATTGCAGATTTACGAGTATCTAGCAGGGAGACTGCAAGTTCGCTTCCTTCATGCAGTGATCTCAAGAAATTCAACTCTTCAATTACAGTTTCATTTACTTCATCATTTCTTTGGTTAACGCTCTGAAAAAAAGTATCCAATTCTTCAGCGGTATCATAGTTAGCTTCTATATTTGAAGGTCCAACTACAGTAGGTATCATTACAACTTGAAGCATCATCAATAAAACTACTGAAATTACAACAACTCTTTTTCGGTTCAATAATTTGAAAGAAGATATCTTCATTGTTAATATTGAGAAACCATCGCTATAAATAAGGTATTAGTTAAAAATATAGATTGATTTTATATAGTGAATCAAAATCGAGAGAAAGATGGATGAAGAGTCTTTACAAGAGATGCTAGCCGATGAAGGCACTTTCAAAGGCGAAACAGATGAGAGTGAATTAGAGGCTTTAGTATCTAAATTAAAGACCAATATTTTGATAATAGGTAGTGGGGGGGCTGGCAACAATACTCTAACTAGATTATACAAAGAAGGTATGAATTCCATTGAGCTTCTTGCTTTGAACACTGATGCACAACACTTGCTTAACACTCCAATTCCCCATAGAATGTTAATTGGTAAACAATTGACAAAAGGCTTGGGAGCAGGTTCCGAACCAGGGACTGGTGAAGGGGCTGCAGAAGAAGCTAGATCGGAATTATTAGAAGCCTGTCAGGATGCAGATATCATTTTTCTTACGGGAGGGTTAGGTGGCGGAACTGGTACCGGTTCTTTGCCAGTTATAGCTCGTTTAGCTAAGGAGAAAGGAGCTCTGACTATAGCAATAGTAACACTTCCTTTCAGCAACGAAGGTGCTCGTCGAACAAGAAATGCGCGTTTAGGTCTTGAAAAATTACGTAAGTCTGCCGATACTGTAATTGTAATACCGAATGATAAATTATTGCAAGACGATATAATGAACTTACCACTTAACTTAGCGTTTAGGCATGCCGATGAAATATTGGGTAACGCCATAAAGTGTATGACTGAGATTACTTCACATGGGGGCTTAGTCAACATAGATTTCGCAGATATGAGATCAATAATGGACGGAGGTGGTGTTGCTATGATTGGCATGGGTGAAGGACAAGGTGCGAATAGAGCCTCAGATGCGGTGCGTGCAGCTTTAACATCCCCACTTTTAGAGCTAGATATCGGAGAATCCAAAGGAGCCTTGGTGAATGTTACTGGCGGAGATGATATGACCCTCCAAGAAGCACATGAAGTTGTTAAAGAAGTCCATAGTAAGATTAATAAAGATGCTCGAATCATTTGGGGAGCTTCAGTAGATTCTACTCTCGAACATCAGATACGAGTCATGCTCGTAGTCACAGGTGTAAAATCGTCTCAAATATTGGGACCATCGTCGGGCGTGGATAACGAAATGCAAAACAAATACGGTATAGAATTCGTACAATAATAAAATGAGTTTCCTCGATAACGTGTGGCAAATGCAACATAAGCTTGAAGAGCGTTTCAAGCGAATAGGCAGAGGTCAGTATGGGCGTGTTTTGCGCCTTGCACGTAAGCCAACTTCAGATGAGTTTGTAAAAAGTTCTTGGGTTGTTGGTATCGGAATAGGAATTGTCGGTGCTCTTGGATTTGTAGTATATTATATTTGGCTAAAAGCCCCACCTATTGTAGCAGATTTATTTGGAATTTAGATATCATGGCAAAATTCATTGAAGAAGAAGAAAAAAACCCAACCGAAGCGGTTGTAGCCCCATCATCAGACACTGAGATTTATACGATGAAGTCTCAAATTGGACACGAGCGAACTGCAAGTGAAAGACTTGCAGATAGAGCAAGAAGAAGTGGAGCTCCAATATATGCAATTCTTGCCCCTTCAAAATTAAGGGGATACATTTTTGTTGAAACCGACAGTCCTGAAGCTCTTAGAGATAATTTAAAAGGTTTAACCCATGCCAGAGGTATGGTAATGAACAAGGGCAAAGGTTATGGGAGATCTAAAGAACCTGATACATTTGGTACGACAACCCTTGCTGAATTAACACCTCATTTGACTCCACCTCCAGCAGTTTCAGGAATTGAAGAAGGAAATATAGTTGAAGTAATTGCAGGTCCATTCAAGGGCGAAAAAGCAAGAGTTCAACGTATTGACCAAGCTAAAGAGGAAGTCACAGTTGAATTATTCGAAGCCATGGTTCCGATACCAATTACCGTTCGAGGAGATCATGTTCGAGTTTTAGAAAAGGAAGTTAATTAATGGGCGAAACAGTAGAAGCACTAGTTGACGCAGGGAAAGCCTCAGCAGGACCTCCATTAGGTCCCGCATTAGGTCCATCTGGAGTCAATGTTAAGCAAGTAATCGAAGAAATCAATTCTTTGACAAAAGACATGGAAGGCATGCAAGTACCTGTAAAAGTTAAAGTTGGAGATGATAAAAGTTTCTCAATTACAGTAGGTACACCTCCTGCATCTTCTCTAATAAAACAAGTATTAGGCATAGCAAAAGGTTCTGGAGAAGCTGGCACCGTAGTTGCAGCTGAATTACCATTGGAAAAAGCAATTAAAGTTGCTAAGCAGAAGGGCCCTAGTTTGACTGGTGGAGATATTAAGGCAATGACTTCCGAAATATTGGGCGTTGCAAAATCAATGGGATTAAGTTGTGAAGGTAAAGATCCTAAAGAAATTCAAGCATCCATTAAGTCTGGTGAATTAGACGATAGATTTTAATTAAATAAAATTTATATTTTCTTCATCCATTTTACGGCCACAATATGTGCATTTAATGTGAAGATTTTCTTCGCTTAGTAATTTGAAATTGGTAGACACTCCTCTTTCATTATTACATATACAATTTTCATTTGGGCAATGTACTATTTCTGAAATAAATTCGGGAATTTCAATTTTAATTTTTTCAGCTACAGAATAGTTTCGAATGATATTAACAATAGCATTAGGAGATAAGAGTGCTAATTTTTCGATTTCAATTTCATTTAATTCACGATCTTCTATTTTTATGATATCTTTACGTTCTTGAATTTTACTTTGAACATTAATCAATAAACTAATGGTGGTATCACTTCCACTTAGACTCAATATATCTAAGACTTTTTTTCCACGGCCGGCTTTGATATGGTCAATTACAGTTCCATTACGTATAGGCTGTACTCTGAGTAAATTATCGCTCATTATTTATCTCCGATTAATTTTTCTAACAATGCCATTCTTACAGGTATCCCATTGAATGCCTGTCTAAAATAAGCTGCATGTTTAGTATTATCTATATTCGTTGAAATTTCATCCACCCTAGGAAGAGGATGTAAGATTCTCATTTTAGGTTTAGCATTGTTTAATAATTCTGAATTAATTCGATAGGCTCCGGCGACTCTCTTGTAATCTTCAACATCTGGGAATCTCTCTTTTTGTATTCTAGTAACATAAAGTACATCTAATTCACTCAATACACTTTCCAAATCTTGATGTGTTGACCAATTATTTGTTAATTCATCAGTTACATGCCCAGGCATTGCTAAACTATCCGGTGAAATAAAGTGTAATTCGGTATTAAATCGGTCTAATGCTTGAGATAAGGAGTGGACTGTTCTACCATATCTTAAATCACCAATCATTCCAACTTTCAAATTTTCTAGTTTACCCATTTCTTCTTTTATTGTGAATAAATCCAAAAGTGTTTGAGTAGGATGTTGTCCAGCCCCATCTCCTCCGTTAATAATAGGGACATCAGAGACCTCTGATGCTAATTTTGCAGCACCCTCTCTTGGATGTCTCAGAACAACTGCATCTGAATATCCAGACACCATTCGTATTGCATCAGACAGCGTTTCACCTTTTAGGTGAGATGTTGCCGATGGATCTGCAAATCCAATACAGCTTCCACCCAGGCGTTGCATTGCGCTTTCAAAGGATAATCGTGTTCTAGTTGAGGGTTCAAAAAAGCAGGTTGAGAGAATTTTTCCTTTTAATTTATCGGACTTCTTTTTTCCTTCTGCAACGGGCAATAATTCCCTTGCACGTTTAAGGAGGCTCATGATGCTTTTGTTATCTAAATCTTCTATGGACACGATGTGCTTCATGTTCAGCTAATGAAGGGGGTTTTTTAAATGGTTTAATGAGTTAGTCACTTGAGCGTTATTGCTTTAAACCATCCTCTTTCTAATAAAAAGATTATAGGAGAATAAGTATTGAAAACTCTCAAAACTGTAGATGAAGTTGTAGATTTATATTTTTTATCTAGTAGTCCTTTACGAAGTAAAATTTATGTTATTTTAGGATTCATATTTGTTTTCTTTGCCATAATTGGGATATGGATTCCAGGTTGGCCTACAGTTTCTTGGGCCGTTCCAGCAGCCTTTCTTTTTTCGCTTTCAAGTGAAAAATTGTTTAGATGGACATTAACGAATGAGTATTTTGGTTCAGCCCTATTTGATTATTATGCCTCAGGCAAAACTCTTCCTCATCATGTTAAAAGAATTATTGCCTTGTTTATCCTTAGTATGTCCTTAGGCTCCGCTTATTTTGTTTGGTTAGTTTCAACTAAAGGAAACGGCGAATTAGGGGTTATATCATCTTGGGATGGTGCGGATCCTGGTTTTGGATTCATTACAATAGTGTTAGTTGGTTTAATTGGTGTTTGGTACATTTTCTTTCAGGTAAAATCGAGATAATAGTCCTGTTAATAGTATAAACTATCACTTATTGATATATTTGTGACTAAAAGCGACCGTAAGCATAGACATGGAGTTTATAGGTGGTATGCGCCCATTTATGATCGATTTATGGCGCCCTCATTTGCCGATGGTCACTCCAAAATGTATAGTCCTCTTAATCTCAAATCTGGAGATCATATACTAGAAGTTGGCGTTGGAACGGGTATTTCTTTGAAAAATATTCCTGATTTTGTCAAGGTAGATGCTATAGATTATAGTGAGCCAATGTTAGTGAAAGCACGTAAAAGACAAGAGAAAGGGGATTTTGCAGCTAAAATTAATTTCCAACAAATGGACGCGCATGTTTTAGAATTTGAAAACAATCAATTTGATCATTCAGTTGTGGCCCATACTTTGGCAGTTGTTGCAGAACCTGAAGTGGTTCTTAGAGAGATTATAAGAGTTACGAAGTCCTCGGGTTTGATAGTTATAGTTAATCATTACAAAGATAGGAAGGGAATAATAGGTACGCTATGGAATCCTTTCAGGAAGCGCTTAGGACTTGGAAAACATGTTGACTTCAAGCAAGTAATTGAGAAGTGCGGATTAGAATTACTGAATGAAGAAAGAGTAAATCGGTTTACGACACAT
>Ga0209709_10001249_pt1 | contig 23627 bp, 16 predicted proteins | sample ArcticOcean_MG_C_2_FD_187435 | JGI IMG/M metagenome (GOLD analysis project Ga0209709, IMG submission 187435) | Marine microbial communities from western Arctic Ocean - ArcticOcean_MG_CB4_136 (SPAdes) (version 2) | ecosystem: Environmental > Aquatic > Marine > Oceanic | place: Arctic Ocean...
TTGAAGGTGGTCCCGGACTGACTGTTGGGCAGGTAGGTGAGGTCGCAGACCTCTTCACCTCTCGGCTCGATGACGATGCTCAAGTGATTCTTGGTGCTAGGGTTAGTGAGGATTTGCATGACCGCATGCGGGTTGTAGCTGTAGTCAGCGGTTTGGCTGATTAGGTGCCCGTTCAATCTTCGACATCGTCCTCTATGAGTTCGACATCATCATCCTCTGATGCATCGATTGTCTCAGTTTCATCTTCCACAGGTTCATCTTCCACGGGTTTATCTTCTGACGTATCTCCTTCCTCTTCCCAGTCTACTTCACAGTCAATGGCATCTGGTGGTTGCTCCCAGTCCACCGATTTTTCTTGCCACGAATCATCTTCAGCACTCTCTTCTTGTGCTTCTTTTTCTCCCAGGGTGTCATCTGAATCAGTAGAATCATCGCTTGAAACAACTGTATCTTCCTCTTCTTTGATTTTTGGTTTAGTTTGATCCAGGGCCACCGGTTGTGTATTCATGGTGGTTAGCAATGTTGGTTTAATCAGCATCAATATTGTGAGAACAGTCAAAGAGTGACCAAGCATCATCACGCCACGAATATCGCTAAAGGTGACGGTTAGCATTGAAACTGAGCCTGCATATGCATAACCAAATGCAATACCCATAGGTAATGCAGACCTGTCGTTAAGGACCGAATTTTCTTTTTTGACCGACTTGGATGTAAGAGCCCAGATAGCCAACAAAACTGTAATTATCATCAGAATACCTTCTTCGACCAATGTGGCGATCTCACTGGGGTTCATCCACCCTCTTCTGTAGATTGAAAGTAGATGCCAGGTGACGAATAATTGGGCAATAACCATCCATTTGAAAGAGAATACAGCAAGACCTTTTTCTTCACCTGCTCGTGATCTTTGTTCTCGTGTCCACCACAACATCAACACTTGTGTCGCTATCGAGACTAGCATGAATAGCCAGCCTTCTTTCAGGGCACTAAAGATTGAAACACCTTGCTTTTGGTCGATAAAAGTCGCCAGCCAAATCAGTAGCAATGCAGTGATTTGGATTAGAATGATTTGTATTGTTGCGCTTAGTAATGGCCGACTTGAATGGAGTTTTGCTTCGGTCAGTCCGGCGCTTAACCAACCGTTAACACCCGTTCGAAATGAGCGAGCTTGACCGACTGACCAGACTACGAATAAACCAGCTAGAATCGTGCCTAGAATACCGACGCCATCATCTTTGAGCACTGATGCTAAGATGGCAAAAATCAGAGCTGAGATTGCCAATGGGATTATGCAGATTCTAAAATTGGTCAAGAGGCGAACAATCTTTCCAGTTTCGCCTTTTTGTTCTGGTAAACATGTGTGTGAATATATCCAATCTCTTCCTGAGAGTAATGCTGTAATCAGATAACCTAATCCCAATGCGATGAAACCCATGGCTGCATAATCTTTCATACCACTTTTCACCATGGTGTGCAATGCTGCACACAAAACGCTGACGAGGAAGACATGGGGCAAAGTCCGTGGTGAAAGCAAAGTTGCAACCAATGACTTTAGCGATAATGGTTTTTCTTTGAGACTCTGCTCGATGACTTGGTCTACCACTTTATTCATCAGATCAACCTTCTCTTCGACGCGATTGTGTTCTGAATGCGATGAGGTCTGCTTGGATATCTCCTTCAAGAGACTCGTTTCCGAACATCCTGCTGTGAATGAATCCAACAGCCAATGTTATTCCAAGGGTGAGTGCTACGCTGAATCCAGCCAAGTAAGTAAGTGCTTGTTTTATCTCTACGGCGCTAACTTCTCCGTTTATGACTGAACTGTCAGCCATTGCTAAAATGCCTTCATCAGCGATAATAATAGTTAGTGATTTACTATCGTTCTCTCCATTAAGTCCTAGTGATGAAATTGTTAAATGGTACACTTTGGAATCCCACTCTGAGCAATCCCACTCAAAGTCATCCCCTGTTGTGAAATTGTTTAGGTTACTATCAGTCGCTGTTATTGCAGTGACATTTTCCGTTTCAGGAGTTGTTGCAGAAATCATGCATCCGCTTTCCTGATCAATTGTGATTGTTAAGTTGACATCTACTGGTTCTGTTCCATTTCCAGTATCGGATTCATTTCCAGTATCGGATTCATTTCCAGTATCGGATTCATTTCCAGTATCGGATTCATTTCCAGTATCGGATTCATTTCCAGTATCTGTTTCGTTTCCTAATGCTGTGATATTCAAGTAATGAACATCCTCATCGCCTTGGTTGAATTCATTAGCGTATTCAACTTCAAATATGTGCATTCCTACAGTGTAATTGGAACAATCGACACTTAAATTACTTGCTTCTACCGTCTCTCCCAGCCAAAAAACACCTTGTTCTAAATATAGGCTGCCGTTATTCCATTCTTCATGCAAGGGGTCGGTTATTATTGCAGATACTTCACAATCTTCCCCCTCGGTAATATTCTCGTCCCCAGTAATTTCTATTTCTGGTGAGAGCAAATGTCCACCATCAATAGTTGCTACTGCATTGTTGAATGTACCATCTTCCCAATCACCTTCATTAGTATTACCAACGACATTCACCCAAATGGTGACAGTATAATCACCCTCAACCCATGGATATACGACGAAATAAGTATCAACCTCTGTTTCAGTTCCACTAATATTTCGATATTGAGTCATCTGTTCGGTTCTGAAATCAGGACCAGTGACATTTAGAACCGCTTCAATCTCTACGAACATTTCATCACCACCGTAATCAACATCATAATCTGCACGAAAAACATCATTCAAACCGTCTCCATCGGTGTCTATGGCTTCTAGTTCACTATTTTTATCAGCAGTAGTGATGAAAACATTAGTGTTATGTCCTTCTTCATGGCCATAATGGGGACTTGATTCCCCGTCCCCAAGAATTGGATTAGTGATGCTTAAAGAGGATATTACAACACCAATTATGAAAATCAATGATAGGAGCCCTGATCCATTTCCTACATCATCTTCATCATTTATTGGTCTAAAAAGACCACTGCTCTTAACTCCTAGAACCACTCCGATTACAACTGAAAAAACAATAGTAATGTTAAATGTGGGTGTTCCAGCTTCACCTTGGACTTTATCTGCAATCTCTGCAGCCAAAGGGCATCCTTGATTGGTTGAAAAGGCTTCATCGATACATCCATCGCCATTTGGCATCACAGGATTATCGCCGAAACCATCACCATCGGAATCGTTCCATTGTTGGTCATCATTTGGAAATGAATCACCTGAATCGTCATACCCATCGCCATCGGAATCAGCAGCCAAAACCTCCCCCACTATGAGTAGAGAGAGGGCAAGTGCGCAGAGAAAGATCCATGGGCGGCTTCTGTTCATGCATGGCGATGTCTCGACTTACCTATCAAGCATTCCGCGTAATTGGTGAGCGCTATACTGTTATAGCGTGGCTGGTGAAGAGCGGATATGGCCAAGAAGTTGACCAAGGCTTTACGCGGTAAACGCCGCTGGATTGGTTTTCGCTTCACTGGCTTTGAAAATCGAAATCAATTATCTGGGCAATTAACCGGTATCGATGCTCGGTTATATGATATGGAAGGGGATCTTGCAATCGTATGCGTTCGACTCGAGAATTATCCAGCTGCTAGAAAATACCTTTCAGAAGGTCCATTCGAATCCTTATCTTCAAGTGGTAAGATTAGTTGTGTCAGGGAAAGGTTGGGTCTTCCTCGCCCCAAGCGGAAGCGTTAGCGCCATGTTCTTGACCCCAATAGCCCTCCACCTGTTATGGGCGGTGGCGGCGAGGCACCTCCGGTCAAGACCAATGACGTGCTTATCTTGATAGGCGCCTCTATTCTTCTTGCTGCATTTATCACTCATGCTTGGGCGAAGCCGATTATTATCGCAGAGGGGCCGGTTATTAGCGAGTACGATTTGTTTTCATCAGATGAAGTAGAGATTACCTGGGTCGGTAATATTTCTTCAATCGAGATATCTATGGACGGAATGGAGCAAATGACTCCAGATTTCGTTGAAAGTAGTATGATTTTCAAAGCCTCAGAATCGGGTACGTATAAATTCGTCATCGACGGTGATGAAGGAGTTGAGGTGACTGTCTCAACAAGTCGGGCACTGATGATTGACTGGTTGCTTTATCCTCTTGGTGCGATAATGTTGGCATTTGGTTTGTGGAAGAGGATTGTTGAAGATAATGATAATGATGACGATGATGAGATCCTCGATGCACTTATCGAAGATTGAGCCATTCGATAGTTTCACCATCGTCAATCTCAATCGGACCGTCATCATGATTGATAATCAGTTTACCATCATCTGCAATCGAGTTAACCGTGTATGAATTTCCTCTATAGAAAACGTCTCCTAGGGCTTTAATGCGTAATGATGCTCTGCTGATGATTCCTTCCTTATTAACCGGTGGGATAGCGGCCTTTGTCTCTAATAGAGAAGCCAATGAGGCGTGTAATACCATGTCTACTTGTTCAGGCAATAATTCAACAAACTCGTCTAACGAAGCTTCGTTCTCAGTCAACACCTCGGCGTCGTGTTTGAGATTTATCCCAATGCCGATAACCGCGCGCATTTCATTACCCTTAACTCTCCCTTCTGCGAGGATTCCACAGACCTTCCGTTTGCCTATCAAAATGTCATTAGGCCATTTTAGTTGTAATGGTTTTTCAGTAAAGCATTGAATTGCATCGATAACTGCTATTCCAGCAGCCAATTGTAATACTCCAGCGTCGACCTTATCGCCGGTAGAGATGACCCATGAACCAGCATAACAACCGTCTGCAGAACGCCAATGGCGACCTTTGCGGCCACGGCCACTGGTTTGGATATTGGTGGTCAAATGTGAGCCCACTGGCGAATAGAGAGAAAGTAGATCTTCATTGGTTGAGGTCGTTGAATGGACTCGATCAAGTGGCGAATTGCTCCATGGGTGCCAGATGCAGGTCACTTGGATATCCGTGCCTTCAGCAAATTCACGAGTAGCCATCTTGCGAGCAGCCAGCCCCCAACGGTGGCAAATGAGTTGTACATCTTTGTCTGTACGGTGGACAATAAGTGCTTTTCCATCTTTGGTCAGTAAATCTTCACAAGTGATGCTGCGGGCTAATAATTCCATTACTCCTTCATCTTCTAGGTCGGAGAGTGATGACTCCTCAAATGGACCTAGCAGTTCTGAGTCTTGTGCAGGTCTCTCGAGATATGGTAGATTCCAGATGATGAGGTCGAAGGGTTTCTTTTGCAACCAGGTGCGAGTACGCGAACCGGGTCCACACTCTACAATATCTGCCTCAAATCCAGAAGTTGCAAGGTTTCCCCTGCTGGCAGCAACAGCATAGGGATTGATGTCGCATGCACTTACTTGCCACCCCTTGGCACATAGCAGGATACTCAGGGCACCACTACCACACCCTATCTCAAGGGCATTTCTGCCGTTACCTTCACCCAGGGTAGCAATCTGTTGAGCTATGAGATCCGTATCTTCTCTCGGTGGATATACAGTGGGTGGAATCACCAACTCAAATGCTAAGTTTTCATTACAATTCCAAGTCACTTTTTTGGAACCTCGATTTAATCGTTCGATCTCATCTGAAATGTCCTCCGGCGAGAAACTACCTCGCTCTTCCTTGGCCACGATTAGGGGGGCGGTTCCCGAAGCATTTATGCTTCTTGGCGTCTAGATTGTTCTGATTCGCACGACCTGCGGATAAGGCGCCCCCTCTCAGCCCTGCTTTTGTACGGCGGAGTCTTTATGAACTCCATGTAAGTCGGCCACAAAGCCCAAGTTGATACTTTGGGCCTGTAGCTCAGTCAGGTAGAGCAACCGGCTTTTAACCGGTTGGTCGCGGGTTCGAACCCCGTCAGGCCCGCCTGACAAGGCCTCAGGTTCACGTTTCACGAGGGCACGGGGTGTGTTCAAGTGGTCGTAAAATCTGCAACGAAGAAACGTCTGATGGAGCTTGGAGTTAGCGAAGAACTCGCGCACAAGTTGGCCACGGACAGAAACATGAATGACATCAAGGCATTGACCTCTGATGAAATTGCTGTCGCACTTGGTGTCTCCAAAGAAGACGATGCATTTCAATTAACCATGGATGTCCTTGGTGAGATTGGAGCCCGCAGAAAGAAGCGCCGCTCAAAGAAAATCACTATCCGTTCATCTGCTATTGATGACGATGACATGCCCCTTTCAAACATTAAGTTTAATGTTCTAAATCACGAGATTGTCCCTCACCAAGAATTGGTAGCAATCGAGGACGAGGAATCTGCCTTAGCACCCTGGAATCTCTTTGAACTAGATGATGAAACTGGCGAGCCACGTCTTGCTAAGGAATTATTGCCAAAGATCCTAATCACCGACCCGGTGATTCAAGTTATCAAAGAAGCTGTTGAGAAAGAGGATATGGCAAAGGCAGCAGAGGACCCCGATCATCTACCTTTACCAGCGGGCTGGTTAGCAGACCGTGTGCTCAAAGTTGTGAGGAAATCACCGTCAGCCGGTGTTTCTGAAGCATATCGTTTAATCGTGGAGGGCAGTTGAGCCTTAGGAGTGATAAACATGGAAGAAATAATACGTGCATATTTCAAAGAGAGAAGCCTAGTAAATCACCAATTAGCATCCTATGACGATTGTATTCCGTCTGGCGACAACACCATGTCGCGAATGGAAAAAATTGTTCACGCAATCAGAGTCGGAACCGATGAGGAAGTCGACCCTGAGCATGGTGGATTGATCAAACTCGACGTAATCGATCAAGATGTATTGATTAGAGTTAAGAATATTCAACTCGGAGAACCAACAATCCGTGAAGCAAACGGTAGTGAACACCCATCTTTACCTATGGAGTGCAGGTTGCGTAAGCTTACCTATATGTCTCCAGTAACTATGGATTTCACCATTTTCCGTAATGGAGTACCAACTAATCCCGAGAAGGGAGTCCAGGTAGGAAGCATGCCAATCATGGTTCGTTCCCGTCGCTGTAACCTTCATCCAAACCACATCGCTGGAGACTGTGTTCTTCACCCAACCACCAGCGATGAAGATAAGAGGACCCTGAAAGGCCTTCTTAGAACTAAGGGCGAAGATCCTCTTGACCCTGGTGGCTATTTCATCATCAACGGAACCGAAAGAGTTCTGATCTCGATGGAAGATCTTGCACCAAACCGTGTAACAGTTGAAATCAATAAGAGATATACCAAGCAAACCGAAGTCGCAAAGATTTTCTCACAGAAGGAAGGAACACGTAAGCCTCTAACTGTAGAGAAGCGCCGTGATGGAATGTTGATGGTTAAGATTTCAACCGCTGGAACCACAGCTATTCCAGTAGTACTACTAATGAGAGCTCTCGGTATAGAGAACGATCAAGAGTTGTTCCAAGCAATCGCAGGACCAACTGATACTTTCAAGTTCATCGTTGCTAATATCAACGAAGTAAAGGACAATGAAGAATATGCAGTGGATAACCTCGAGGAATCCCACCAATGGCTTGAGAAGAAATTCGCAGCTGGTCAACAGAAGGAATACCGTGAAGCACGTGTAAACCAACTACTTGACCGTGAATTACTACCTCACTTGGGCGACCAAGTTGATGACCGTAAGAAGAAGGCTATCTTCCTTGGAAGAATCGTCCGTCAAGTGTTAGAGATGGCGATCACCGACAAGAAGCCAAATGACAAAGACCACTATGCAAACAAGCGTGTTCGCCTTGCTGGAGATTTGATTGAAGATTTATTCCGTGTGTCCATGGGCCAATTAGCTCGTGACCTGAAGTATCAACTCGAGCGCCACCACAACCGCAAGCGTGACCTGAAGATTACCAGTTGCTTGCGCCCAGATGTTCTAACTAGCAAAATCATGCACGCTCTCGCTACCGGAAATTGGGTTGGCGGACGCAGTGGTGTCAGTCAATTGCTAGATCGAACTACCTACCTTTCTGCACTATCGCACATGCGCCGTGTCACCAGTCCGCTGGTGCGCAGTCAACCTCACTTCGAGGCCCGTGACCTGCACCCGACACAATGGGGAAGACTATGTCCTAACGAGACCCCAGAAGGTCAGAATTGTGGTCTGGTTAAGAACGCAGCTCAGATGATTGACGTCTCTGAAGCAGTACCTGAAGATGATATCAAGCGCCGCTTAGACGAGATGGATGTATTCCAGCCTGATGATTGGACCGATGGCGATAGAATTCACGTTAATGGTGACATTTACGGAATCCACAAGAGAGGAAAGAATCTAGTCACTCAATTCAAGAACGCTCGCCGTAGAGGTGCAGTAAGATCTGAAGTTTCAATCCGTTACGATATAGCAAACCGTGATATTTTCATCAATACCGACAAGGGAAGGATTCTACGCCCATTGCTCATTCTTTACGATGGAGCGCCACGTTTGACTCTCAGTCATTTGGAAAGTGTCAAGAACAGCGAGACCACCTTCCTAGATTTAGTCAACGAAGGAGTAGTAGAATGGATAGATGCTGAGGAAGAAGAGGATCTCTTCGTCGCACCACGCCCATACAATCTACCAGCGGTTGTTCCATCTGGAAAGCACGCAGGTCGCCCGGTTAGCCACGAGAATACCACTTGGTTGAATCTAGGTGAGCCTGGTGCTACTGAAGCTCACCTTGAGTGTAAGATTAGACTACCAAACAACGATTGGTCCAAGACCACTTTCAAGGTACCTTTGCTCTACACTGCAGAACACACCCACGTCGAAATAGACCCACAATTGGTTCTCGGCGTTTGTGCTAGCCTGATCCCTTACCCAGAACACAATTCAACCCCTCGTGTTACTGGTGGAACAGCAATGGTAAAGCAAGCATTGGGACTTCCTAGTGCGAATTATAGACTAAGACCAGATACACGTCTTCACGTCCTCCACTACCCACAACGCTCTATTGTTGGAACACAAGCTATGGAACACACGAACTTCCTTGAACGCCCCGGTGGTCAGAATTTCGTTGTAGCCATTATGAGTTTGCACGGCTATAACATGCAAGACGCAGTAATCATGAACCGCTCTAGTGTTGAGCGTGGAATGGGTCGTTCTGCCTTTTATCGAACCTACAACGCTGAGCGCAGGAGATTCCCTGGCGGTCAGGTCGAAGAGATTGAGATCCCGGGTACCGGATTGGAAGAGGTAAAAGGACTCAAGCCAGTAGAGTGCTATGAACATCTAGAGGCTGATGGTCTACCACTACCTGAGAAATATCTAGAGGGTGGCGATGTTTTGGTCGGAAAGACCAGTCCCCCAAGATTCCTTGAAGAGACCGGAGCAGGAGCATTCCTACAAGCTCAAGAACGCAGAGAATCGTCGATGGTTATTCGCCATGGAGAGATGGGCTGGGTTGACAATGTCTACGTAACCGAGTCACTCGACAGTGGTCGTTTGATCCGTGTTATGGTCCGTAGCCACAAAGTCCCTGAAGTTGGAGACAAGTTCTCCAGCCGTCACGGACAGAAGGGTGTTATCGGTCGTTTGGTCGAAGAGAAGGATATGCCATTCACCAAGGATGGTATCGTACCAGATCTAATCATCAACCCGCACGCTATTCCTAGCAGAATGACTGTTGCCCACGTTCTTGAGATGATTGGCGGTAAGGTCGGTGCTATGGAAGGCCGTTACATCGATGGAACCGCATTCCGCAACGAGAAGGAACAAAGCCTTCGTGATGCTTTAGTCCGTACAGGCTACGACTACAGCGGTCGTGAAACAATGATCAACGGTGAAACCGGTGAGATTTACCCAGCCGAGATTTTCGTCGGTTGTATCTTCTACCAGAAGTTGCATCACATGGTATCAGGAAAGATTCACGCAAGAAGCCGTGGACGTGTCCAGATTCTAACCCGTCAACCAACCGAAGGTCGTGCACGTCAAGGTGGACTGAGATTTGGTGAGATGGAACGTGATTGTCTAATCGCTCACGGTGCATCGATGGTTATCAAAGACCGCTTACTCGATGAGTCCGATGGAATAGACCTCTTCGTATGTGCTCAATCTGGTCACATCGCTTGGTATGATCCTAAAAGACGTACCTATGTTTCCCCAATACACGGAGATGGAGCCGAGGTATACAAGGTTCAGACATCATATGCATTCAAGTTACTTCTAGACGAAATGAAGAGTTTAGGAGTGGCCATGCGCCTTGAACTGGAGGACCAAAGATGAATCAAAGAAATAGCACCTTGATCCCTAAGAGGATAGCCGGTATCAGATTCAGTCTGATGGACCCGAGTGAAATCCGTAAGATGTCATCGGTCGAGGTTAAGACCGCTGATACCTACAAGGATGACGGACACGCTTACCGCCAAGGTTTGATGGACCCACACATGGGTGTTATCGAGCCAGGATTGGTTTGTCCTACTGATAATTGCAAGTATGATGAAAGCCCAGGTCACTTTGGACACATTCAACTTGAGTTGCCAGTTATACACATTGGTTTCGTAAACCTAATCAAGACTTCACTCAAAGCTACCTGTAATACCTGCAGTAAGATTTTGCTGCACGATGCCCCAGGAACTCACCCCTCAAACCCAGAATTGTCTGAGCAGGATTATTATCGTGCTCGTGTACGTGACTTGATCATCAAGCACGGTGTCGGTTCTACTGAATTCTCCAAGATCATCAAGGAGATAGAGAAGATTACCTCTGGAGCAAAGCGTGCGGTGTGTATGCACTGTGGTGAGCAACAAGGAAAGGTAGTACTAGACAAGCCAACCACTTTCAAAGAGAGTATTCAAGCACAAGGTGGCGGCAAGGCTACCGAGAGAAAACTCAATGCTCGTGACATCCGTGAATGGCTCGCTGGAATCCCTACTGAACATCTGATTTTCATTGGAATGGACAAGGTAAACCGTCCAGAGTGGATTGTTCTGAGAGTACTACCAGTTCCACCTATTACCGTAAGGCCATCTATCACTCTCGATAGTGGTGACCGGTCTGAAGACGATTTGACTCACAAGTTGGTCGATGTATTGAGAATCAATCAAAGACTTAGAGAAAACCGTGACTCTGGTGCTCCACAACTTATCGTAGAGGATCTGTGGGAATTATTGCAATACCACATCACTACCTATTTCGATAACCAAACCAGTGGTATTCCACCGGCAAGGCACCGATCGGGAAGAACTCTCAAGACCTTGACTCAAAGACTGAAGGGTAAGGAAGGACGTTTCCGTAGTAATCTATCTGGGAAGAGAGTCAATTTCTGTGCTCGTTCTGTAATTTCACCTGATCCATATTTGGGAATCAATGAAGTTGGTGTTCCAGTTAAGATCGCTAAGGAATTGACAGTACCAATCCGCTCTACTACCAGAAACCGTGAGCAAATGCGACAGATGATTCTACGCGGACCTGCTGTTCACCCTGGTGTGAATTACGTTGTCCGTGGCGACAATAGAAGAATCCGTATCAATGAGCGCAGCCGCCTCATCAATGCTGGATTCCGTTGCCACAACCCTGAGTGTCTTTCCGAGAATACCCAGAGATTCGACTTGGATACCGTTCTACCTGCACCGAATTTCCTACCTGGATTAGTGGTTCGCAAGTTGATCAACCGCGAGGACCCAGAATCTGGATTAGAAGATATCACCTATGTCATCGACGAGGAACCCACAATCGCAAATCTACGTGGAGAAGGACTCGATGGACAACCGATGGAAGAGGATGACCCAAGGGCTGTTCTCCACCACCGCTGGAAGTGGGAGCTTGCTAACCCGGACCAACCTTACCCCGAGCATCTCGAGGTCTTCTGTCCACACTGTGGCAGTCCAGACAACGAATGGGGCGAGAGAACCCGCGTCGAAGACCGTCTAGCAACAGTTGACCTCAATGGCAATCCTAAACCAGGATTGGTAGTAGAGCGTCACCTTATCGATGGCGATGTAGCAATCTTCAACCGTCAGCCATCTCTTCACCGAATGTCTATGATGGTTCACGAGATTAGAGTTGTTCAAGGACATACCTTCAAGTTTAACCTAGCGGTTTGTACTCCGTACAACGCTGACTTTGACGGTGACGAGATGAACCTTCACGTAATTCAATCTGAAGAAGCACGTGCTGAAGCAAAGATATTGATGAGAGTTCAAGAGAATATCCTGACACCTCGATATGGTGGTGCAGTTATTGGAGGAATCCACGACCACATTTCAGGAGTATACCTCTTGTCTCGCCCTGGAACCCTGATCAAGAAGGCCAATGGCCTTGAAATCCTGGGAAGTATAAGCTATACTGGTGAACTACCAGAAATAATCATAGAGAACGGCAAGGAATACTTCCTTGGTGCAGATTTGATTAGTGTTGTTATACCAGATAATATCCATCTTCGCTTTAGAAGCCGGTCGAATGACGATGTTGTCGTTAAGAACGGAAAGGTTTCAGGAACTCTCGATAAGAGAGCAATTGGGGCTGAAGACGGGCGTCTTCTCGACGCTATCGTTCAGACCAATGGTTCAACCTATGGTGCAAAGTTCCTAGACGACTTTACCCGCCTATCTATCGCTGCTTGCACAAGTCTCGGCTTTACCACTGGTATTGACGATGAGGATTTGCCAGCAGATGCATTGTCTGAAATCGAGCGTCACAATGCTGATGCTCGTGATGAAGTAAATGTCGAATTGGAGAAGTTCGGTAAGGATGGTCGCAAGTATGAGGCACGTCCTGGTAGAACACCACACGAAACACTGGAAGAGAATATCATGGTCATACTCGATCAGGGTAAGCAACGCGCTGGTGATGTAGCTAAAGATCATCTTAATCAATCTGGCTCTACCAATGCTGCCGTGAGTATGGCGATTTCTGGAGCACGTGGTTCGATGGATAACCTAACTATGATGGCAGGTTCTATAGGGCAAGCTAAGGTTCGTGGTGCACGTCTTGAAAGAGGTTATCAAGATCGTGTTCTATCTCACTTTACCCGTGGTGGACTGGGTGCGAGAGAGCGTGGTTTCATCTCTAGTTCTTTCAAGCGTGGTCTTGAGCCAACGGAGTTTTTCATGCTCTCTGTCTCAGGTCGTGAATCTCTGGTCGATACAGCGGTCAGAACTTCGAAGTCTGGTTACATGCAGAGGAGATTGATCAATGCAATGGACGATTTAAAGGTCTATGATGATGGTCAATACTCAGTTCGAAATACTGCTAATAGGATTATTCAATTCTCCTATGGCGAAGACGGAATCGATCCTTGCCGAGCAGTGCACGGTTCTCCGTTCAACATTGATGTTATCGTCGATAGTGCTCTTGGCACAGATGGCCCAACTAGAGCTAGTGGTGAAGTCTTCGTTGACGAAGCCGCAGCAGTAGACATCCTTGGAGGTTATGAGGATGATGAGTATGCAAATACAGATGTAGATACAGGAAGTGAGGCTTGATGGTAGTAAAGAGTGCAACCAAGAAGAAGCTCATGGACATGCTTGTCCCTGAGGATTTTGCTCACAAGTTAGCAGATGACCGCAAATGGGATGACGTAAAAATACTCAGCACACAACAGATATCACAACTTTGTGAAACAGACTCTGAGACCGCTGCTAAGATTCATGGTATCATTACCGGATCTGGCAAAGCGGGACGCAACCCTACCGGTGAAGGTGGCGGAGCATCAACCAGTGTCAGGCTTCGTAGAACTACACGCCGCCGAAGAAAGGTTCGTGTTGATCAAGAACTAGAAGATTACAATCGCGAGAAAAAACTTCTTTCCTATAATGATGAATTGATTGATGATGCGGTTTTCATTAAGTTGAGCGAAGCAAATGAAAATCTTGAAGCAGGACTAACTCAGAGAGTTATTCACGACCTAACTGTTGCTTGTCACGCTAGAGAAAAGTCCAAGTTGACTAAACCTCAAGCTGAGAAAGTAATCAAAGAATCGGTAGTTGCAGTTGATAAGGCACGTATAGATCCATACGAGGCTGCTGGAATCATCACCGCCCAATCCATTGGTGAGCCAGGAACTCAGATGACTATGCGTACTTTCCACTATGCTGGTGTTGCGACAGTTAACGTCACCCAAGGTTTGCCAAGAATCATCGAAATTGTCGATGCTCGTAAGGTTCCTAACACCCCAACCATGATCATTCATCTTGATGAGTCTCATCGTACTGATGCAGAAAAGGCAAGAAAACTTGCAGCTGCAATTGAGATTACCACTACGGTCAACGTGGCAGATATCGAGACCGATGTCGCACAGCGCCGTCTGGTCTTGAAATTGAAGAAGGGAAATATGAAGCAGAAGAATATGACTGGTGCTGAAATCAAGGATAAACTTGAACGAGCTCTACGTCTCTATATTCAAGCTGATAAGGAAAAGAACCCGCGCTTGTTGACCATTATCCCAGGTATTCAAAACGAAGCAGATCTGGAAGATATGGCAGAGAACCCACCTTCATACACCGAATTACTTCAACTCGAAGATAAGATTCGTGACCTAAGGCTGAAAGGTGTACCAAGTGTTGAGAGAGCAAATGTGCAATTGGATGAAAAGACCGGAGAGATTTACCTCTCGACTATCGGTTCAAATCTAGCACGCGTCTCAGATATGGAAGGAATCGACCGCACTAGGACCTATACCAACAATATAATCGAGATTTACAATTATCTGGGAATCGAGGCAGCACGTCAAGCTATCATTAACGAATTACAAGCGACCCTTGATGGTGCTCGCTTGGAAGTCGACGTTCGCCATCTATTGATGGTTGCAGATGTAATGACAAGTGAGGGTGAAGTAAGAGCAATTGGAAGACACGGTGTTTCAGGAACCAAACACTCAATCCTTGCTCGTGCAGCGTTCGAAGTTACTGTAAATCACCTGTTGAAGGCTGGAATTATCGGTGAGAAAGACAACCTAGCTGGAGTCGCTGAGAACATTATCGTCGGACAACCAATCAGTTTGGGAACCGGCAGTGTCCAGTTGTATTACATCCCGGAGTGAGCATTCCAACCATGAGAAACACAAGTGGAGAATGGAGGATTTAGAATGGATTTGAGCAGACAATTGAAATTAGCAAATGGAACCGGTAGTTTACTATTCGGTCAGAGACAAACAGAAGATGCATGCGCTAAAGGTGATGCAAAGTGTATTATCGTCGCTGCGAATTGCCCGATGGATTATATCACAGCAATTAGAGCAAGACACCCAGAAGTCATAATGCATCAAACCAATATGGTGAACAGAGAATTAGGAGTGGCTTGTGGTAAGCCCTTCAGTATCTCTACAGTTTGTATTATCGACGCAGGCACAAGTAATCTATTGACTCTTGATGCTAACGTTGAATGACCAAGTGCTAAGGGCTGAACGCTTAGCCCACTGTTATGGGCTCAGACCTAGCTGCACTGTTTCTCAGTCTCGGCTTTGTCTTAGATCAAGACGGTTCTCCTCGTACAAGCCCTGGTATAATCCAGTGGATAGCTAGAATCAATGCTACATCTGAAGTTTCGATATCAGGTTGTGATGTCGGCAGTGAAATATGGTCGACTGGCAGCGGTTTTGCTCCTTTGGATATGGCTGCATTTGAGACTTGGTCATACGATTTACCCGCAGGTAAGCATCTCTTGGTCTCTGAGCGGGAAATATCATTCAACATAGATGATTTGCCAATTCGCGCACACCGTAATGTAGTTATTTGGACTAAGGATGATCTGTCACGGGTTGTTGGAAAAGCCCTTCTTGAGGGAAGGTTGAATATCGATGCAGTAGAGCAGATTACCGAAGTCGAATCCGAGATAGAAAGAGGTCCATTTTACCCAATAGAAGGCGATGGACCATTTTTCCTTGCTGACGGTCATGGCTTGGAAGAATTGAACGAGCAAGGATTAGATTCGGTTTCTTCAAATCCGGTATTGATTTGTGGGACTGCGCATCTGGTAAGTGCAATTCTTCGTGGACCTGAATCTGAAGAGGAAATAACTAGTATAATTCTTAATTTTGGTATACATTCTGTCGCTAAAGACATATCACTCCTGAATTATCGACCGCGTATCAATAGCGTAACGCCTGTATTCGATGCCCCTATTGATTTTTCAGCACTTCTTTCTCAGCGAAGATCCACTCCTTCAACTGGAGGTGGAGAATTATTACGTTGGTGGAGAATCGATCCTGAATCAGTACAGGTAACTGAAAAACCGCTCATTGCTCCTGGGCGCAGGGGAATTGATCCTCAAGGTGGCTATTGGCTACTTAATCTCGCGACAGGGAAATTACTGCGTGAGCAGAACTGACAATGAGTGGAAGCATTCATCACCCTTCGATGATGGAGGACTATTTATGCGAATCAAAACCGGTGCCATGGTAATCGTTTTGATATTCTCATCACTGAATTTAGTAATCAGTGGAGAAAGTACTGATGCACTCTTAGAGAGTGATGAAGCCGCTTTCACCGATTCAGAACCGGTTAATCTGGTGACTGCAAGTACCTCGAAGAACATCTACGGCCAAGGTATTGCCAAACTGAATAATGGCTGGGTAGTTGGTGGTGATCTCAACACTTCTGCACAATTCGGTAATTATCAAGTTATAGCTAATAGTCCATATGACTACCCAGAATACAGTATACGGCCAGACCTCTTCGTATCGCACGTAGATGGCAATGGGCAATGGTCTTGGGCAAGTTCTCCGGATGCTAGAGGGGGCATAGCTCTATTTTCAGCGCTTACCAGTGGACCAAATAATGAGACTTACGTCATCGGTACATTTTTGGGTGAACTCGAATTTGGTGCCCACAAGATTACCTCTGCTTCTTCCTCTAAGGACACTTTCATAGCTAAATTGAATTCACAGGGAAATTGGCAATGGGCGGTTGGATTTGAAACCCTTTCAGAATCTGGTAACTCGGCCGCAGGAGGTGTTTCAGTTGCTCCAAATGGCGATGTGATTGTCACAGGTACGCATACTGGATTAACCGACATGGGAGGAATTGAAGTCAATGCCTCTGATGCAGAAGTCTTCCTAGTACGCTTTGATTCGAATGGAAATACTCTCTGGGCCCGTAACGCAGGTGGATTAGGTACTGAAACTGCAACTGATGTGATTGTTGATTCAAACGATCGTATCTGGCAGTTGAGTTACACTCGGGACACCTTTACCGTAGATGGTTTGAGCCACGAAGCAATTGGTGCAGTTGATATGGTTCTTACCAGCTATAATAGCAATGGGAATGCCGTATCTCTTTCAGCAATAAAAGGCGGCAGTTCATCGGAAATTATTGCAGGCTTTTCAATGGCACTGGATTCTAGTGACGCACTCTATATTTCTGGTATTTTCACAGGCACTGCTAACGGACCAGGTTTTAGTATCACTTCTTTAGGCGGACAGGATATCTTTGTGGCCAAAGTTTCAAGTTCGGGTTCATACCTATGGGCAGAATCAGCAGGAACTACTGGCGATGACAGTACGGAGAGTATTGCTGCATTGGCTAATGGTGATGTTTTCATCACTGGCTCTTTTGGCCCTAGCATGGATATCGGTGTAGATTCGGTTACTTCGGTTGGTTATAACGACGGATATATCGCACATATTAGTGGTGATGGGGACTGGGGTTGGATCGAATCGATAGGTGGTAGCGATTATGAATTTCTATTCAGTATAGCTGCAAATGATCAAGGGAGAATTGCTAGTACCGGTGCTTTTGCAAATTCAGTAACCAAGGGAAGCACAACCATCTCGAGTACTGCATCGCTTGACCTTTTAGTATGGGAAGTAGATCCAATATTGAACAAGGACAGTGATGCTGATGGGGTGACCGATCTCAATGACAATTGTCCAGATGTCATCAACCAAGAACAAATCGATAGCGATCTTGACGGACTCGGTGATGAATGTGATAATGATGATGACAATGACGGTATTACTGATAATTCTGGTGATGATTGTCCGAGAGGGGGCAAGTTCAACTGGATTAGTGATAGAATCAATGATTTTGATTTTGATGGCTGTCATGACATCGATGAAGATAATGATGATGATAACGATGGTATTTTCGATACCGATGATTCATGTATCAATACCCCATATAGTCCACCACGACAATGGTGGCAACCAACTCCTACATCTGATTTAGACGGTGATGGTTGTCGTGATGCTGGTGAAGATGATGATGATGACGGAGATGGAGTTGTTGACTCAATGGATAATTGCCCATTACAATACGGTACTTCGAGCATTACTGGGATTATCGGATGTCCTGATTCAGATGGTGATGGTGTAGCCGATTCGGCAGATGGTTGTCCATTAGAGGCAGGAACTTCGATTTACGGATTAATAGGTTGTGTTGACTTTGATGGTGATGGCTGGCCTAATTCTCTCGAACCAATTGCATTCATCTATGATTCAAGTCAATGGTCTGATGAAGATAGTGATGGATATGGCGATAACCCAGATGGGAACTTCTCAGATAATTGCCCGACAATAGCGGGTACTTCAACCAATGACCGACTTGGTTGTGTAGATGCAGATGGTGATGGCTGGTCTGGGGCAACGCAATCCTATGCTATCGAGAACGGCGCTGATTACAATGATTCTGATGCCACACAATGGTCTGATTATGACATGGATGGCTTTGGTGATAATTGGGCCAACAGTTCATGGAATGACCGCAACCCGGATTGGCGAGGGGAATATCGTTCGGATGCTAATCAACAGGATGCGTGTCCAACTCGATATGGTAACTCTTGGCAAGCAGGTTTGATTGGCTGTCCAGATTCTGATGGCGATGGTTGGGCCGATAAAATTGATGCTTTTCCTCAGGATACAGAGTATCATCTCGATGGCGATAACGATGGTTTCGCAGATGAGTTAGATGATTGCCTGAACAATGCTGGTAATTCTACAGAGGATCGTCTAGGTTGTCCAGATCAAGATGGTGATGGTTATTCAGATCCCACTACAACTCATACATATGGGTTAGGTGCCGATCGCTTCCCAAGCGATTCTGAGGAATGGATCGATAGCGATGGTGATTTTATAGGTGACAATAGTGATGATTGCCCAGATGATTTTGGTGAATCTATTATGGAAGGCTATGTAGCATGCCCGGAATCTATGCTTCCTGAACCTGAACCGAAAAATGTCGATGGTGATATGATACAAGATGATGCAAGTAATTCAATCGGTTTGTCGAATGGTGCATGGGGTGGTATTGGCTTGGGAATATTCCTACTGATTGGTCTACTGGGAGTGGTATTGCTCAAGGGTCGTTCCTCTGTGAGTGATGAGGTCCAATGGAATTCCGAAACACCACAATGGGCAGCTAATTCTATGCAAGTAAGTCAGAATACTGCACAGGTTGCTAATCTACAATATCAACAGGATCAAGCGGCTGCTTATCAAGCACAACAGGCTCAAGCGGTTGCTTATCAAGCACAACAGGCTCAAGCGGCTGTTTATCAAGCACAACAACCAGTGATGATGCCAGCTCAACCATTGTATCAGCAGTCAGCATATGCTCCGACGAATCAAATGCAAGGAACAATTCGAGTAGACGGTAATGAGTGGTTAGAATATCCTGCAGCAAGCGGCGCTCATTATGTCAGAGATGTAAGCACTGGGCAGTGGACTAGAAAGATTTGATTGCAATGTCGATTAAAGTAACAGTTCTAGGAACCGCTCAAGATGGTGGATATCCCCAAGCAGGCTGTTCCAGTCCATGCTGCGAAGTACCGAGAGCAGACCCTAGTTTAGTTCGTTTCCCGGTCTCATTAGGCATTGTTGGTAACGATGCTTCTGAACATTTAATCGAAGCCAGCCGTACTATGGGCGAGCAATTCGAGTTATGGAATTCATGTGATTCAATCGATAACAAACTGTCTTCCCTAAGCATCACTCATGCTCATCTTGGACATATCGATGGATTGGGACTTTTTGGTCGAGAAGTTATGGCAGTAACCAACTTGGCTCTGAATTGTAGCGAATCTTTGTGTGGAGTAATCAAAGCGACACCGACATGGAATCTACTCTTAGAAAGCGGAGTGATAATCCCGCATATTTGGCAAGAGAATGTAGCGTTTACCCCTTCGGATAATTGTGGCTTTACTATCACCCCAATCCCAATACCTCATCGTAATGAATTATCTGATAATCATGCATTATTGCTAGAAGGCGGTGAAAAGCGTCTGTTATTTATGCCCGATCATGATACTTGGCAGGAGACTCTATCCGGTTCTACAATTCGTGAATGGTTGTCACAACTCGAAGTTGATATTGCTCTGATAGATGGTACTTTTTGGTCTAAGGATGAATTACCGCATCGTGACATGAGAATCATACCACATCCTACGGTAAAGGAAACATTAGGCTTATTGGGCAAGAGAGAAGAAGGAGATCCCGAGATATATTTCACCCATCTCAATCATACAAACCCCTTGCAACAGCCAGGGGTGGAAAGGGATGAGGTCATTTCACTAGGCTGGAAAATCGTAGAACAAGGTCAGATGTTCAATATTTGAAGACGCTTGTAACACCCATTGTACTATCGATAATGTATTGAGGGGTTTGAGTGAACCTTTGCAACTTATCCGAATCAATTTATTTTAGAATAGATAAGCACAAATAATTAGCAGGGATAGGGAATTGCATGGGCAATTATGGGGACTTGGTCGGAGTTGGTGATGAAGTAGAATATTTCAGCCCTACAAATGAAAGATGGCTGGGGAATACCGTGGTCAGTGCGGTTAACGGTGATGGTACCTATCATGTCGAAGTCACGAAAATAGTTCGCAGAGTCGAGAATAAGTCCTCTGTGAGATATGGTGATGGCCCAGGTGACATCAGGTTTGCCTATAATCCCTCGATTGGGGATGATGTCGAATACCACAGTCCTACAAACCAACGTTGGCTCGACGGCAGTGTGATCAGTGCCATCAACGGTGATGGGACATTCCAAATCGATGTGTGGAAGAATACACATGATGGAATAATCATCGAGAACAAGCACGCAGTGGTCTTCGGCGAGGCGCCTGGGACTATCCGCAAGCTACACAACCTTACCATCGGTGACGCTGTCGATTATCACAGCCCAACCAATGAACGCTGGCTCGACAAATGTGCAGTGACCGCCTTGAACAGCGATGGCTCGGTCGCCATCGATGTCGTCAAACGAGTAAGGAAGGTCGAGACAAAGCACGCCGTCTCCTTCGGAACAACGCCTGGTGCCATTCGGCTCGCTGCACCGGTATTTGGCGTTGGCGACAAGGTTGATTACAACAGCCCTACGAACCAATGCTGGCTCGACGGCGGCGTGGTCAGAACCGTTAATGGTGATGGGACCTATGACATCGATCTCTGGGTCAACACGAGTGAAGGTATCGTGGTTCAGACAAAAAAATCGTTGCAGCCAGGAGCTAACGCACGACAAATCCGACCGCAGACTGCATCCGCACCAACCCGAGGTATCATCGAGGAATTAGGGCGGCAGCAGAACCAAGCGGGCGTAGAAGCAGCAGCTAAACGTGAACAGATTCAAGACCACACATCCTCAACAGATTCAGATATCGAGGCCCTGAAGGCCGAGATGTACAGGTTTAAACAGGAAGCGGAGAATGCTCGTCAGGCCAAAATTCAGATGGAGAATGAAATGGCTGCCATGGGTCACTCTCCGGCCACTCCTACAACTTCAAACATACAGGATTCAGCCATCGGTGGGGACATGCACGTAGGTGCGACCCACAATATCATCACGACCAATAATAATCCCGAAGCAATCGCTCGGGCCGCAATTGAAGCCTATCGTATGGCAATGGAAGATAAACGGTGACTAGTTTCCAGTTCGTCCTTTTTATGATAGTTCAGATTCTACTCTTGCAGGGACTTCTGCGTATACTTCTCTTTTCACAATCCTTTCAAACAGATTTGCGGCCTGGTGTTAGTTAATCCAAATCTGTTTGGAGAGCCTTGAAACCCTCACTATTATTTGTGAAACAAGTATAGGTGTAGTATCCGTATTCAGCGTAATTACGGCCGTATCGTAGCCGATTCATCAGTCGTAATAACGGGTGAACGATCAACAGTTTCATCTCTCTAAAAATCGTCTTTTTCAACCCACGATTATTATACCAATCATAACGTATGACCTCATTAGAAAGATGACAAAGAAGTTCATCCTTAATTTCGAAACCCTCTGATTTCAATAGGAATCGGAATGTAGAAGGTGTGTAGATATTGATGTGACCAATTTTGAGATAATCATTCATGTATCGATCGACTTTTGGAGAGTAGTCCAAAGGTATCTCAAAAACTTGATTCCGACTAACTCTTTGTAATTCACGTAGTAATACCCGTGGGTGTTCGACATGTTCGATTACGTGAGAGCAGTAAACCATATCGAAATGGTCATCAGGATATGGGATGACATAGCCATTGAATTTCTTAACTTCTTTGAGTTTGTCTAAATTTCTATTATTTATCTGAGTGATTCCGCTATCAGATATTTCCAGAGCAAAGAGTTCCTTACAAAATTCCGATTCGTTGAAGAATTTGAGGATACTACCTTCGCCAGCACCGCATTCGAGTACTTTCTCATAGTTCTGTCCTCGGCAGACACTTTCGATATTATCCGCTTTGACCTTGGCTCCAGTCTCTCGCCAACCGCTCAACGAATCATCATAGTATTCGTCATAAGCAGACTGTAGAGTCTTGCCCACATCCTCAATTTCACTTTGTTCCATTTCCGATTCCATCTCAGGTCTCTAGACCAATATATTTGGTCGCTTGCACTCTGCTACAAAAAGACTCGCGAATATTACGGGTTGAATCCTTTCAACACCTTAGTGATGATTATCATGCGAAGGTTAGATATCTCTACTATTTCTGTTCGGTGATATTTGCTGAATCTCTTTCTGAGATGGGATTCCAGATCCTCTCATGAGAATAATTTTCGAGACATGTTCCACTACGAACCAATAAATCGTGTCTTCATTGGGAATACTTAGTTTAGTGGTAAACTCTTCTTTGTCAAGGTAGACCGTGATGGTTCTTTGACGAATGTCGTTATCGGTAATCCCTGCTCTCATTATTCCGTCTAAGCGCATCCGGCGTAGTTTCGAAAATTGTTGCATCATTGGTACTTCGATGATGTGGTGGGTGTGGTGAATCTTCATCTCTTCGAGTTTTTCAATCGATTCATCGACAATATTCTGATGCCACCGTTGAAATGCGACAATCACGATGAGGTTTTTGTCCAAAAAATCACCCGGAACTGTGACGCTTTTTTTGTTCAAGTTTTTACCTTTTATTGTGGGGAAAAACTCAACTCCAACGTCACTTTTAGAATTTGAAATCGATTCTTTTTCCTCCATAAACAGTTGAATTGGATGGCCAATATAAGTGTGATAGTCAATTGCTTATCTATGACTATCAAACCAATAATCAAGGGCAGCATCTGTATCACCCCACTGAAGAACCCATCAACATGGATATTCCATTGGAGAAGTTTTTGCTAACTCGTCTGTTGCAAGGGTACCTTCGTTATGGATGGGTATACGAAGGGACCCCCTTTGTATCGGAAACCGACTCAAACCTTATTTATTGAATTCATACCTAAATCAGATGAATTGTCGATGTATAATCACAACCGATTGAAACTTCCATCGCTCATCATTTGCCAGCGCACGCCGTCTCCTTGAAT
>Ga0209709_10001250_pt1 | contig 23624 bp, 21 predicted proteins | sample ArcticOcean_MG_C_2_FD_187435 | JGI IMG/M metagenome (GOLD analysis project Ga0209709, IMG submission 187435) | Marine microbial communities from western Arctic Ocean - ArcticOcean_MG_CB4_136 (SPAdes) (version 2) | ecosystem: Environmental > Aquatic > Marine > Oceanic | place: Arctic Ocean...
CAAAACTAGTTCTTCCTATAGAGCCGTGGTAGACCACCACGTTGATAGGCTGGATGTGGAAGCGCAGTAATGCGTGTAGCTGACCAGTACTAATAGCTCAATTGGCTTGATTTATGCACTGAAAAAAATTTTTATAGAATTATAGATATAATTAAATTCTAATACCTCTATCGATCAATTGTGTCATGACTTCTTCATGAAAAGTTTGTAATAGCTCTTTCGAAAAGATAAACATGAAATGAGTTTAAGAAAAAATTACATTTTTTTAAAATGATGAAAAAGAAATATACTGTTGATATTTTCAACGAATTAAAAATTTTTGATATTAATATTAATGAATTAAGAAGCAATCATTTTTATAAAAATGCTCTTATTAATAGAGATTTTTATTATAATAAATATAAAAAATATTTAAATAAAAATCACAATAGCTGTCATCTCTGTAAAAATAAAACTAGTAAAATATTTATTACTTTTAAAAAATATCAACTTAGAAAATGTTTAAAATGTGATGTGATTTTTAATAACCTAAATTTAAAAAAATTTCAAAAATCTGATTTTTTCAAAGAAAATAAAGTTAATTTAAAAGATTTTAAAGAAGAAATGATTAAAACTTTTAATTATAGAAAAAAAAATTTTGGATTAGAAAGATTAGAGTACATAAAGAAAAAAATCTTTCCTAATCAAAAAAAAATTAACGTTTTAGATCTAGGGTGTGGATCAGGATATTTTTTAAGCGTTCTTAATGATAATAATATTAAAAATAAAGGTATAGACCTAGATAAAAGCAGAATTAACTTTTGCAAATCAAAAAAGTTAAATGTAGAACTTTCAAATCTTTCAAATGAAAAAAATAACTCATATGATCTAATAACAATGTTTGACGCAATTGAGCATTTTTATAATCCAATTTTAGAATTAAAAAATGCAGCAACAAAATTAAAACCAAAATCTTATATATTGGCATATACGCCCAACATAAACTCATTATCTTTTGAATTAATGAAATCAGAATTAAACTTATTTGCTGTATTCAGGCATATATGCTTTTTTAATGAAAAGTCTTTAAAATATTTGTGCAAAAAAACGGGTCTTAAAATTAAGTCGATTGAATACTTTGGCCTTGATGTTAAAGATTATTTTCAAGCTATTGAATTTAAACAAAATATTGAATTAAATAGTAGATTAAAACTATTTGCAGATTTAACTCAGTCAATTATAGATAAGCAAAAATTAGCCAATTCTATGAGAATAATATTTCAAAAAGTTTAGGCTAAATTATATTTAAAATTAAGACTCTAAAAAAATGAAAAAAAAAATTATATTAGTTGGTGGAGCTGGATATATAGGCACTGTTTTAACAGGTCACCTCTTAAATGAAGGCTATAAGGTTAAATGTATAGACAATTTAATTTATGAACAAGATGACTGTTTGAGTAGTTTTTTTAAAAACAAAAATTATGAATTTATAAATATTGATATAAGACAAAAAAATCTATTAGTTGAACACTTTGATGTTGATTGTAGCGTTGTTCTATTAGCCGGTCTAGTGGGCGATCCGATTTCAAAAAAATATCCTCAAATAAATGATGAGATAAATTTGAGTGGAATTTTGAATATTATTGAAATCTGTAAAGAAAAAAATATAGAAAAATTGATATTTACATCAACTTGTTCAAATTATGGTATTACTGAGAACAATATAAAGGCTAAAGAAGACCATAACTTAAACCCTCTTTCATTATATGCCTCAGCAAAAGTTCAGATTGAAAAATATTTGATGAGCATAAATAAAGACTCATATTTAAAACCTACCATTTTAAGATTTGCTACTGCTTTTGGTTTATCACAAAGAATGCGTTTTGATTTAACAGTAAACGAATTTACAAAAGAGTTAATTCTTGGAAATGAGTTGATAGTCTATGACCCGCTTACCTGGAGACCATATTGTCATACTCAAGATTTTGCTTATCTAATTGAAAATGTTATTTCAGCAGATGTAAATAAAGTTGGATTTGAGATTTTTAATGTTGGGGATAATGAAAATAATTTTACAAAACAAATGATAGTTGATGAAATTTTAAAAATTTATCCAAAAGGCAGAGTAAAATATCTTGAAAAAGGTTTTGATAGAAGAAATTATATAGTTGATTTTTCTAAAGTTAATTCAGTGTTAGGATTCAAGCCTAAATATACAATTAAAAAAGGAATAGAAGAAATTATTATAGAAATTAAAAAAAATACATTTAATTTTGAAAATAAGAACTTTTATGGAAACTATAATTTAAATCTATAACTCAATGATATCACTCCACGAACCAACATTAATGGGAAATGAAAAAAAATATCTAAATGAATGTATAAGCTCAAATTGGATTTCAACATCTGGAAGGTTTATAAATCTTTTTGAAAAAAAAGTATGTCAATATACTAAATCAAAATATGCCGTGGCAGTTAATAGTGGGACTTCCGCCCTTCACTTAAGTTTATTGCTATCCAATATAAAACCAGGAGATGAGGTAATTGTTCCAACTATAAGTTTTATTGCACCAATAAATGCAATAAATTATTGTAAAGCTAACCCTATCTTTATGGACGTAGATAAATTTCTTAATATAGATATTAGCAAAACAATTACTTTTTTAGAAAATGAAACATTTACAAAAAAAAAATTTACATATAATAAAAAAACTAAAAAAAAAATTTCCACAATTATTGTTGTCCATGTTTTTGGAAATCTTGTAAATTTGAAACAGTTAATTAAGATTTGTAAAAAGAAAAATATTAATTTAATAGAAGACGCGGCAGAAAGCTTTGGCTCATATTATAAAAATTTTAAAGACACCAAACACGCTGGTACTATTGGAAAATTTGGATGTTTGTCTTTTAATGGCAATAAAACTATCACATGCGGTGGTGGAGGTGTTATTTTAACTCAAAAAAAAGAATTAGCAGATAAAGCTAGATATTTAGCCACACAAGCAAAAAATAAGCCAGTTGAATTTGTTCACAACAATATTGGGTACAATTACAGGATGACCAACTTACATGCAGCTATTGGAGTTGGCCAAATTGAAAATATCAATAAAGTATTAAAAAACAAAAAAAAAATTTTTCAACTTTATGTTGATAAAATATCAAAAATAAATGGGATTTCTATGATTTTACACCCAAACTATTGTTCAGCTAATAATTGGATAAATTTAATCCAATTAAATAAGATAAAATATAAAAAAAATATAAAACAATTAATCAAAATCTTTACTACCAATAAAATTCAAGTAAGACCAATCTGGTTCTTAAACCATCTTCAGAAACCATATGTAAATTGTCAGAGATATAATATTATCAATGCTCAAAAATTTCTTGATTCAGTTTTGTGCTTGCCATCAAGCACAAGTTTAAACAACATTAAAATAAATAAAATTGTAAATATTTTAAAAAAATACGAGATATAGTTATTTTTTATAAATTTAAATGAAAATACAAAATAGAAAAATTTCAAATATAAACCCACCTTTCATTATTGCTGAGATAGGAATAAATCATAACGGCAATATGTTAAATGTATTTAGATTAATAGATTATGCGGTTGCTGCAAAATGTGATGCTGTAAAATTTCAAACAATAAATGTAAGTAAATTAATGATTGGCAATACACCTTTGGCTAATTATCAAAAAAAAACTAAATTTAAAACAATGAATGATTTAATTAATAGATATAATTTAAACCACTCAGATTTTATTAAAATTAGAGATTATTGTAAAAAAAAAAAAATTATTTTTTTGTCTACTCCATTTGATGTTGAAAGTGCTTTCTTTTTAAACAAAATAAATGTTCCAGCATTCAAAATTTCATCTTCCGACAATGATAATATTTTTTTAATTGAAACAATAAAAAAATTTAAAAAACCCGTTATAATTTCATCTGGAATGACTAAAATTGATGAATTGAAAAAAATACTCAAATTTATTAGGTTTCCAAAAAATAGATTGGCAATTCTTCATTGTATTAGCGATTACCCAACTGATATAAAAAATTCTCAATTAGGTGCAATGGATCAACTTAATAAGTTAGGTTATCAAATAGGGTTTTCAGACCACACGATTGGCTCATCAGCAGCTATAGCCGCGGTTGCAAAAGGAGCCACGATTATAGAAAAACATATTACTTTAGATAAAAATATGGAAGGTCCTGATCATAAAGCATCTTTGGAATGTAAAGATTTAAATAAATTTGTCAAAAACATATGTGATATAAAATTTAGTTTAGGCAAAAAAAGAAATTTTATTAGTAAAAAAGAAACAGACACAAAAAAAGTTGCAAAGAAAGCTATTTATTTTTCAAAAAAATTAGACAAAAATCATAAGATTAAAAAAAGTGATTTGATTGCCCTAAGGCCTAGACTTAATGGGGTCTCACCAATGGAATATAAAAAAATTATTGGAAAACGTTTAAAAGACCCCGTTAAAGCTGAAACAATTTTTAATAAAAACAAAATTTGATAAAACGGCTGTTATAATAAATGTTAAAAAAGTAAATAATTAAAAGAATCTTATAATTTTTAATGAAAAAAATATTATTTATTTCAAGCTCTAGAGCTGATTATGGATTAATAAGGGACGTAGTTCTTCAGACTCAAAAAGTTAATAAAAATACATATTTAATGGTAACAGGATCTCATTTATCTTCAGAATTTGGACAAACAATTAAAGAAATTCAAAGAGATAAAATTAAAAAAATTATTAAAAAAAAATTATTTAAAAATAAAATACATAAAAAAAATTTTAGTGATATGCAGATTAGTAGCTATATTGCTGAGTCAATAAATATTACTGCACAAGTATTAAAAAGTTTATCTCCTGATATTATGGTTATATTGGGTGATAGATACGAACTACTAGGTAGCGCAATATCAGCAATGTCTTTTAGAATACCAATTGTACATATTCATGGTGGGGAAGTGACAATGGGAGCTTTCGATGATTCTATTAGAAATTCAATATCTAAATTATCACATTTACATTTTCCAGTACATGAACAATACAAAAAAAGATTAATTCAATTGGGAGAAAACCCAAATACTATTTTTAATTATGGTGCATTAGGAGCTCACTCAATATCAAAAACTAAATTATTATCAAAATTTAAATTAGAAAAAAAACTTTCCATTCAATTAAAAAAAAAATTAATTTTAGTTACTTACCATCCCGTTACTCTAGAGAAGGATCAGTCTAAATATCAGATAAAAAATTTAATTAAATTTTTGAATACTCTGAATAATGAGATAATTATAATTACATCATCAAATTTTGATAATGAATCAGATATTATAAAAAAAGAAATTTTAAATTTTTCAAGAAATAAAGATAATGTTTTTTACTATAATTCTTTGGGAAATGAAGTGTATATTTCTCTAATGAAGATTGCTTACTTAGTTATAGGAAATTCATCAAGTGGTGTTTTAGAAACACCTAGTTTTGGAACAAAAACAATAAATATAGGTAATAGACAAAGTGGAAGAATTATATCTAATAATATAATTAATTGTGACTATGATTTTTATTCAATTAAGAAAGCATTTTTGAAAATTAAAAAAAGATCAAACAAAATTTCAAATCCTTTTTTAAAAAAAAATACACCAATAAAAATTGTAAAAAAAATTCTAAATTTTAAATTTAATTTAAAAAAAAAATTTTATGATATCTAAAAATATTTACCTAGGAGACTCTAGTATAAAAAAAACATTTATTAAATTAGATCAAACTATTAATGATGCTTTAAAAAGTCTTACTAACTCTAATGCCAAAATATGCATTGTTGTAGATAAAAAAAACTTTTTTAAAGGAGTTTTAAATGATGGTGATATTAGGAGAGCTCTATTGAAAGGAAAAAGTTTAGATACAAAAATACATAAAGTTTATAATAAAAAACCAGTAGTACTAAAAAAAAATTTTAACAAAAAGGTTGCTTTACAAAAGTTAAAAAATAAAGAAATCGATCAAGTTCCTATTGTTAGTGATAAAAAGGTAATAGGTATTTTTAATAGAAATAGACCAATATTTCAAAATTTAAAGATTCCAGTTGTAATTATGTCTGGTGGAATTGGCTCGAGATTGAAACCTGTCACCGCTAAAATTCCAAAAGCTTTAGTCCCTATAAAAAAAATACCAATGTTATCTATGGTTATAAATAATATACAAAAACATGGATTCAATAATTTTACACTAACTACATTTTACAAAAATAGATTAATTAAAAATTATTATAAAAATGGCAAAAATCTCAATGTAAAAATTGATTATATTACAGAAAAAAAACCCCTAGGAACAGCAGGCTCTCTATCTCTTCTAAAAAAAAAAATTAAGGAAAAATTTTTTTTATTAACAAATTGCGATGTATTAAGTGAAATAAATTATAGAAGTTTATTAGATTTTCATATTAAAAATAAAGCTGATTTAACTATAGCAGTTAAAAAATATGTTACAGAAAATCAATATGGGGAAATAAATACAAAAGGTATTAGAGTAAGTAATATTATTGAAAAACCAAAAAAAAATATAATAATTAATTCTGGAATCTATGTTTTAAAAAAAAATTGTATCAAAAATTTAAAGTACAATCATTATACAGACATGAATGAATTTATAACAAAATTAATCAAAAAAAAGAAAAAAGTAATAGCATTTCCATTTTATGAAAATTGGTTTGATCTAGGTACAAAAGAACAATTAAAAATTTTTAAAAATTATACAATATAGTGAAAAATTTAATTATTATACCTGCAAGAGGAAGCTCAAAAAGAATTAAAAATAAAAATCTTGTAAAAATTTTGAACAAGCCTTTAATTTCATGGACAATCAATTTTGCTAAAAAATTAAGAAAAAAAGATTATGATATTGTTGTAACTAGCGATTGTACTAAAATTAAAAAAATTTGCAGGATTGAAAATATTAACTTTTTACAAAGACCAAAAAAAATAGCAAATGATTACGCCACAATGCATGAGGTAATTTTTCACGCTTTAAATAATTTGAATCAAAATTATAAATATATTGTTTTATTACAACCAACATCACCTTTAAGGAAGTTAAACTCGATTTATAAATCAATAAAAATTTTAGATATTAAAAAAAAATTTGATAGTCTCATTCATTTAGCAAAAGTCTCTTCTTTTACAGGTAAAGTAATTGATAATTTGTGGATACCAGATTATAAATTAAATAAAAGAACACAAGATATTAAAGATAAATGTTTGCCTACAGGAAATCTTTATGTTTATAGATCCATTTTATATAAGAATAAAATTCAACTCCCAAAAAAAACATATGGTTTGATTTCTCATAATGAAAAATGGGTTGATATTGATAACCAAGAAGATTTAACAATTTTGAATTTTTATTTGAAAGAACCTAAGAACAGGAAGATTTTATTTAACGGTAGATAAAAATAAAATTATAAGACTAAAATTTTTATTCATTAATTAAAATATCATGTATGTTCATAACATCAGGAATTGATAAAAATCTTGATATATTTTTATTAACATCAAGTTGAAAAATTCCCGCATTGCACATAATATTATTAATTTCCGAACCCATATCTTTACTTAAATACATGTCTTCACTTTGGCCGACGTAAAAATAAGTTCCATCATGAGCCAAACCTCTTATAAAACCTGAAAATTTAGAAATCTTTTTTGTACCTAAGAGTAAATATTTATTAAACGAATCTAATATATAGATCTGACCGTCTATGACTTCAGGACTATGTGGTTGGCTTAGATTAGAGATTAAATCGTTTATATTTTTACTATCGGTCTCTATTTCTGATACACCACCATCAAATATTCCTTTTCTCCAAAGTCCTGATCTAGAAAAATATGAAACTAGAAGGCTCGACCCTAATACCGTAATATCATTTATATGACATTGACCATCCACAAATTTTTTTGATTTGTTTGAGAAAATTATTTTGTCAATCAATTTAAAATTTTCTTGATCATAAACTGAAATCTCATCAGTAGCCGTGTTTGGTACATAAAAACTCTTCTTCTCAGGTATATGAGCTATACCACAATAATTTGGTTTTTCATTTTGATCCTTGCTTTGATCTAAATTATATTTTTGAATTATCTTAAAATTACTATCAAATACATGGACCTCTTTTTTAATATACTCAATTACATAATAATAATCCTTTAGTTTTATCATTTGTCTGTATTGACCATCAATTTTTTTTTCATATTCTTGATTTGCTACATTTGCGATAAATATACCACCACCAAGCTTACTACTTCTTGCTTTACCTAAGTCAAAATAATCTGATGATGAAAATATTATATCTTTTGAATTTTTTTTTAACTCTTGAAGTTTGCCCCATTCTCGAATTTGTGGAGTACAGCAGAAATTTTTTTCTGCTTCAAGGTTATATTTCTCTAATTCAGATATAATGGTATCTGGTTCTGCAGTTATCACAACATACTCTTCATCAAAATTAAATTTTTTAAGAATTTCTGGATTTATCACCTTGCAGTCTAAAAAAAGTGTATTTTTGTAAGCTGGATTATTATCTAAGATAATAATTTCAATTTTTTCCTTATAAATTTTTGATAGAGTTTTAGGAACCCAATCTTCTGATCTGCCAAAGAAATATACTCTTTTTTTTTGTTTTAATATTTTATTTAAAATAGGCCAATCTAACCAAATATTCATGAGCTAACTTACCTGTTTTTTTAGTTTCCATTTACCATTTTTTTTTGTCCAAAGGTGTGTCGCACGCCATTTATCACAAATTTGATGAAATTCTTTATCATTGATATTACAATATTCTAAAAATTTACTATAATATTTCTTAGGAAACTCACCATCATATTTTTTTACTAATTTAACTCCTTCTTCTCTTGTCAAATGTTTTTCACGTATTTCATGAGCTGCATCTGAAGTTGCTCTTCCAATACCAAATTTTAAGAACATAAAATAAAAATGGAAACCATCAATGGCGTCATCAAGAGACGCATACTTTGAAAAAGTACCCTCTGATCGTCCATCTGGATTAGCTTTAAAACCAGTGTTTTTTGTTGAATAATAATAATGTTCTTGAGGATCCCAAAACTGGTAGTAACTCCAAAATTGTCTATTTATTTTTTTTGATAAAATTTCATCTATCGGTGGTGACAAATAAATATCCATTTCTTTTTTAGTATAACCTTTTTTTATCCATTTTTTTGCCTCAAAATCAGAAAACCAATATTTTACTTCATCCTTTGGTGAAAAAGATTTTTCTGAAGCACTTTTTTCTCCACCATATTCAAACTCACCATTTTCCCCATCCATAATTAAACTGATATCAAATTGTAGCGCCATCTTAACAGGAAAACTTACCTGTCCATAAATAAAAGGTTGGAATGGATCGCCTATTTCAATCAGAGAGTCCCTAGTTAATCTTCTGTGAACTTCTCCATTTGGTGTTCCTAAAATATTGCTCAGACCAGAATGAATTAATCCTTGAAAGTTTTTCCACCCAATATCTGTATAAATATGGGGCGCCCATGTTACCGTAAGAGGATTCATATTATATTTGTATTTAAGTTTATGTGCTACTACTGCACTGTCCTTGCCACCACTTGAAGGAACAATGACATCAAATTTACCATTTTTTTTTCTATATTTTGATAGTAGGTTCTTTAATTCTTTTTCTCTTTCAGGCCAACTAATTCTATTTTTATTTTTTATATTTACACATGCGTTACAAACCCCATCATTATTAAAACTTATTCTAGGTCTTTGATTTGAAATAATACAATTTTTACAAAATTCTACTGTTTTTGGGAGATTATATGTTTTTATAATGTTTTTTTTTTTAAATTTTAACATTGCTAGTTTTAAATATAATTTTATAAGATTTAATATTGATTACTAAATATAATTTATACGCTTATAAAGCAATATGAAAAGAATTATTTCTAAATTAGATATAAAAGGTCCTAATTTAGTTAAAGGGGTAAATCTCGAAGGTTTAAGAGTATTAGGTGAACCCAGTTTTTTTGCAAAAAAATATTATGAAAATTTATCTGATGAAATTATTTATCATGATTGTGTTGCAAGTCTTTATGGTAGAAATAATTTTTTAGATTTAATTGAAAAAACATCATCTGACATATTCATTCCAATCTCAGTCGGCGGTGGACTTAAAAGTTTAAAAGATATAGAAAAAGTTTTAAGCGCAGGAGCAGATAAAGTATTTATTAATTCTGCAGCTATAAAAAGACCTAAGTTTTTAATTGAAGCAAGTAAAAAATTTGGATCAGCAAATATTTGTCTTTCAATAGAAGTTGTTAAAAATTCAAATAATGAATTTATATGTTTAAGTAATTATGGTCGAGAGATCTCTAATAAAAAGTTATCTGATTGGTTTTATGAAGCTCAACAACTCGGTGTTGGAGAAATTATTTTAACTTCAGTTCCATGTGATGGTATGGGAAATGGATTTGATCAAGAAATTTTAGAATTAATTTATGAAAAAATTAAAGTTCCATTTATAATTCATGGTGGAGCAGGCAATGAAAAGCAAATCTATGACGTATTGAAACATGACAAAGTATCTGGAGTTGCTATATCGTCAATGCTACATTACTCTGTAGTGAGAGAAAAAAATTTTAAATTTGAATCAAAAAGTGAAGGAAATACACAATTTTTAACATTCTCAAAAGATACAATTAATTTTAAGAAAACTAGCATTTTATCTATAAAAAAATATTTAAAAAAGAAGGGAATTAAAGTTAGGTTATGAGGTATATTTCAGTCATTGATACAGGAATAAACAATCTTAGAAGCATTATTGGTGCGGTAAACCATTTAGGTTTTAAAACAATGATTACTAATGATAAAGATAAGATTATGAATTCTGCAGGGCTTATTTTGCCAGGAGTCGGATCCTTTCCTGCAGGAATGAAAAAACTTAAAGATAGTGGTTTAGATACAATTATAAAAAGATATTTTAAAAAAGATAAACCTATACTAGCTATTTGTTTAGGCTTTCAAATGTTATTCAGCTCCAGCAATGAGTTTATAAATACAAAAGGCTTAAATATTTTGAACGGTAAAGTGAAGTCTCTTAAAAGTCTTAATACTAACAAAATTGTTCCAAATCTTGGATGGAATATATTAAATTATAAAAAAAATAAAAATAATGATTTGTTTAAAAAAGTAAATCTTAAGCCATCAATATATTTCATACACTCTTATTACGTTGAAGCAAAAAGTATAAATTATATAACTTCAACTATTAGTTTTGGAGGAAAAAAAATCACTACTTCTATTCAGTATAAAAATTTATATGGTGTACAATTTCATCCTGAAAAGAGTGGACATAATGGATTAAAAATTATTAAAAATTTTCTTACACAAACTGAAAAAAAAAATGAAAATAAAATATAATCTACCAAAAAAAATAATTTTTTGTAAAAAGTGTGTGATGTCAAATCAAAGACCTGGTTCAATATCAGAATTTTTTCATACAAAAGATAGAAAAGATGCAAAATATCTTAAAATTAATGAGCAAGATGGCATTTGTGATGCATGTAAACAAAATGATATCAAAAACAATATTGACTGGAGAGAAAGGGAAAAAAAACTAATTAAGTTATTAGACAAGCATAGAAAAAAAAATGGTGAGTATGACTGCCTTATTCCTGGAAGCGGAGGAAAAGATAGCGCTTTTCAGGCCCATGTTTTAAAATATAAATATAATATGAATCCGTTAATTGTTACCTGGCCTCCTATACTTTATACTGACTATGGACTAAAAAATTACAATAATTGGATAAATATTGGTGGCTTCGATGCTTTGGTTGTTAGACCTAACGGTAGAATAATGAAAGAATTAACAAAACTCTCAATAATTAATTTGTTTCATCCGTTTCAAACATTTATTTTAGGTCAAAAAAATATTGCACCTAAAATAGCTTCTAAATTTGGAATTAAACTAGTATTCTATGGAGAGAATGAGGCAGAGTATGGAAATCCAATAGCTGAAAATAATTCATCTTTAAGAAAAAAAAGCTATTTCGCAGTAAAAAATTATAAAAATATTTATTTAGCAGGAATTAAAATATCTGAACTTATAAAAAAATATAAATTTAAATATCAGGACTTAAAAATTTTTTTACCAATCAACGATAATGAAATAAGTAAAAGCAAAATTGAAATTCATTATTTAGGTTATTATCTTAAATGGATTCCTCAAGAAGCTTTTTATTATGCTGTGAAAAACACAGGTTTTTCTCCAAGACCATACAGAACACAAGGAACTTTTAGCAAGTATAATAGTATAGATGATAAAATAGATGATCTACATTATTATACAACTTTTATTAAATATGGAATTGGTAGAGCCACTTATGATGCTAGCCAAGAAATTAGAAATAAACACTTAACCAGAGATGAGGGAAAAAATTTAATTAAAAAATATGATGGTGAATTCCCTGACCGATACTTTACTGAAGTAATGGATTTTTTAGATATTAAAGAAGAAACTTTTTTTAAACTTTGTGATAAATTTAGATCTGCACATTTATGGAAAAAAAAAGATAATAAGTGGAGACTAAGACACACTGTCAATATTGATGGAGCAGATGACTAAAAATTTTTAAACGTCAAATTTATATAAGATAATTTTCATTTTCTTTTCTTTTTTTTATTTTTTTAGCTGGAAGACCGTAATATATAGAATTATTATCACATTTATTGTTTACGAATGATTTTCCACCGATAACAGTATTATTTCCTATTTTAATTCCGTGTTTAACTACACAACCTATTCCTAAGTAACTATTCTCACCCACAGTTACATTCCCACCCGTTGTAACTCCAGGAGCACAACCAGAATAATCTTTAAAATAATTATCATGGTCTATTGAAGACGAAGTATTTATTATGCAATGTTTTCCAATTTTTGTCTGAGTGTTTATCACCACACCTGACATAATTAAACTTCCTTCTCCAACTTTAAAATTACCATTAATTACGCTATCTTTTGATATTATTTTTTCCCATTTAAAATTTTTATCTAGTTTTGAAATTTCTTTAACAATTTTTCTTCTTATATAGCCAAAACCAATTCCAATAATCCCTAAAACATTATTGTAATTTTTTTTCTCTCTCTTTTTTTTATCTTTTTCTTTTTTTATAAAGTTTTTTATAGTACCTAAGTTATAATAATTTTTATTGTTGTAAGTTATTATTTTTTTTCCTTTTTTACAAAAATCATCCACAAATCCTTCAATGTTATAATCTTTATGTTTTATTATCTCTGAAAAAACAACCTTAGAATGATCATTACTACCAAATATAACTATTTTTTTTTTTAACATATATTACTATAACATAACTTTATTAATCATGAATTTAATTATTTTTATTAAATATTTCTTTAAAGCAGAATGGATAATCAAACCACCTACAAAAAATAAATATGTTTTAGTGGATGGTGATTATAATCCTTTCTTAAAATATATAAAAAAAAAAGATTTTACTATTTTGTATAGAAGAGGAGAAGAGATCAATTTTTTTATTTTATTTAAATGTTTACTAAAACTTAAATTCTCAACACTTGATTATTGTGCAGAATTCATAAAGCATGTATCACCAAAATTGATATTAACCGCGTTTGATTATCATATAATATTTTATAAGCTTAGTAAAAAAACTGGCATCAAAACACTCATGATTCAAAAAGGAGCAAGAACAAATGCTATGAATGAAAGCAAACATTATTTTCCAAAAAATAGTAAATTTTTTTTTTATGTAGATTATGCTTTATTATTTAATAGTACGGTAAAAAAATTTTACTCCAACAAGATAAAAGGAAAGTTTTTTGAAATTGGATCATTTGAAAATAATTTTAATAAACCTAATTTAAGCAAACAAAAAAAAGAAGTAGTTTTCATATCAAATTATAGTCCCGACAAGAAAGATAAATGTGAAAATGAAAATATCGTAGCTTTTTATCTAAGTCAGTTAGCTAAAAAGAATAACATTAATTTTAATATATTGCCTAGATTTCGAAAAAATTTGAATATAATAACTAAGGAAAAACTTTATTATAATAAAATTTTAAAGAATAATTTTAAATTCATTTTAAATAAAAAAAAATCTAGCTATGAAATATTACAAAATTATAAATTTATTTTTTCTACCTATTCAACTTTAGCAATTGAATGTTTGGCTAAAGGATCTAGGGCTGGCTTTATAATGATTAAATCAAAAAAGAATCCAGTATATAATTTTAGATTTGGCTCTTTTGAAAATTTAAGACAAAAAGGATTGTTTTGGACAACTTTAAGCCAAGTAAATGTTGCAGAAATAAATAGAGTTTTTAATTTTGTCATTAAAACAGAAAGAGCAACATGGAATACTAAAACAGAAATTTATAGAAAAAAGATTATGAGTTTTGATTATAATAATAAAACATTTAAAAAAATTATAAAAAACTATAAATAATATTTTTTATTTATTTAATTCAAAAATCACTTTTTCCCAAAATAACATCTTATCATCATAAACATTAGATATATATTTTTTAAAATATTCATCATATTTTTTTTCATCAATTTTAAGCAAATTATTAAAGTCTATATTTTGTATTTCATCTATATTTATGGCGTTTGTACCAAATTCTTTAGCAAAAAATTTTAAATTTTGAACTGATCTTGGATAGTTTTGAAACATTTCATTTGTATAAATAAAAATTATTGGCTTTTTTAAAATACAAGCAAAATTGGCAGAAGTAGATCCATGCATAATAACTAATTTTGATTTTTTAATTACATTATAAGTGTCATAAAAAAATTTTTCTCTTTCTTGATATCTAGTATCATCAAACGGAGCCCTAGGATGAATTGCTACAACAACTCTATTATTAATATTTGTCTCAAGAGTAGAAAAGAATTTATTTAAAGAGTTAAAATAATTTTTTTTTGTTACTACATTTTTTTTTAATAGATGTAAATCTGGGTGATTTTCCATGTATGCATCAACAAATGTAACAAATTTTTCTTCTATAAGTAAATTTTTATCTCTTAAAAAAAAATCATAATCCATTGAGTGAGTATTAATAATTTTTATAAATTTTTTGGAATTAAATAATTTTTTACCTGAACAAATTAAAATTGGTTTTTTATATATATAATTTATAAAAAAAATATTAATCTTAACAACGATTAAGTGTGAAATTTTAAAAAAACTATTTTTTAATATTAAAAAATTTTTAATATTTTTTGTAATTTTTTTAAAACCATTTTTTTCGTAAAAAGTTGGATAGTTATTTATTTCAAATGCTAATCGAGTATTTTTTCTTTCTAATTTAAGATTTGCATAAATTTTAAAAATACTACCTACAGCAAAATCAGCATAGTAAGAGTATTCAATTTTGCTAATAACTTTATTTAGTTCCTTTAAATTAGAAATATTGTGTATCTCAATATTTTTTAAGTCCTCAGTTTTAACTTTTTTTTCTTCATCTAAAAAATCATATTTAGTATTTGATATATTAAAATAACAATAAATAATTTTCCAATTTTCTTTAATAAATAAGTCTAAACCAAATCTATAGAAATTTCTTTGCTCAAGAGGCTGAGATGTTAAAAAAATGATTTTTTTCAATTGTATTAAATTTTTTATTTAAATATGTTTAATTGTAAAATAAAAATGTGCATACATATAGCAATATTAATTTTAAGGCATAAGATCAATAATATCAAAAATTATTTAAAAAAGAGATGTTAACTTGATTATAATAAATACAGATATCAGAATTTATGTTAATCATATTTATGCCTTATATTTTAGATTTGTAAGTTAAATAAATTAAAAATATTGATTTCAGATGCACAGTATAGATAAATTATTAAAAATTTTACCTAAAGAAATAAAATTAAAATTATATATTTTTATTGTATTATTGATAATTGCTACTTTATTTGAATTATTAAGTATTTCTGCATTAATACCTATTGCTGAAATAATCATTAATGGCAAAACATCATTTCAATTTATAAATAATTATATTGAATATTCTGAAAATAATTTAATTAAAAATCAAATTATACTTGCTGCTTTAGTATTTATTATTTTTTTATTTTTATTAAAAACTTTATACTTAATTTTTTTTTCTTATTGGACAAATAAATTTTCACAAAATGTTTTTAAAATTTTAAGTGAAAAAATTTTAGGAAAATATTTAAATAATAACTACCTATTTTTTGTTAATCAAAAATCTTCAGATCTTATAAGAAATATTATCTTTGAAGCAAAAAACTTATCACAAATGACTTTTTGTTATTTAAAAATATTAGTTGAATTATTTGTGTTTATTACGATAGCAATATTAATTTTGATTATTGATTTCAAAACTTCTTTAAGCTTAATATGTTTCTTTTTAGTATTTACATCAATTTATTACTTTTTTACAAAAAAAATTATTTTTAATTTTGGGGTTGTTCGACAGAAATCTTTTGCTAAAATTTTAAAAAATTTACAAGAAATTTTTGGAACCATTAAAGACATCAAATTAAAAAGTTCTGAAGTATTTTTTAAAAATATTTTTAGTAACAATACAGAGGCATTTGTAAAATCTGCCTATAAGTCAAATACTATTCAAGAAGCTCCAAGATTTTTAATTGAACTTTTTTTTCTTATAATCTTAACAATAATAATAATATTTAATATTTCAGACACAAATGGTGTTCAATCAATAGTACCATTACTAATTATATATTTGGCTGCTGGTTTGAGATTGTTACCAGGGTTTGTTAAACTAAATAGTTATCTACAACAAATTGAGAGTTTTAAGCCCTCATTAAATTTAATTTATAATCAACTTATAAATCAGAATAGTGAATTAATAATAAATAAAAATAATAGCTTAAATACTAATACTATTTCAGGAAACATTATTTGTAAAAATATTGATTATGCTTATGAAGAAAAAGTTATATTTACTAATCTAAATTTTCAAATTAATAAAAATTCTATTTTTGGAATTTTGGGACAGAGCGGTTCTGGAAAGTCTACATTAATAAATATTATACTTGGATTATTAACACCAGGTAAAGGTAAAATTTTAGTAAATAACCTTGATATAAATAACAACCTTCCACAATGGCAAAAAGGCATAGGATACGTTTCCCAAAATATTTTTTTATTAGACTCTACCTTAAAAGAAAATATAGCGTTTGGTGAAAAAATTGAAAAAATTAATTACAATAATTTAAATAGAGCAATTGAAAACGCAAATTTAACAAGTTTTGTTGAAAATTTAAGTGATGGTATTGATACAAATATTGGTGAAAGAGGTTCAAAAATTTCTGGTGGGCAAATGCAAAGAATTGCAATAGCAAGAGAATTGTACCGTAATCCATCAGTTTTGATCTTAGATGAAGCTACCACAGGTCTTGATTATGAAAATGAAAAAAAAATATTTGATAGTATCAAACAACTAAAAAATAAGATGACAATAATCATTGTGTCTCACAATAAAAAAACAATTGAAATCTGCGATAATCTATTGGACCTAAACAATAAAATTTAATAAGAGAAGATTAAAGAAATTTATATGAAAGCAAACTTAATTGATTGTACTTTAAGAGATGGTGGATATTACAATAATTGGCAATTTTCGAAAAGAGATATTCAAAATTATATAAATGAAATTTCAAAAACTGGCATAAAGTTTGTTGAAATAGGATTTTTATTTTTACCCAAAGACTCAAAAAAAGGATTAACCGCTTATTGCAACAACAATTTTTTTAAAAATTTTATTTTTCCGAAAACTGTAAGTTTTGGAATAATGATTAATGCCTCTGATCTAGTTAACTATGTCAATAAAAAAGAGGAAGAAAAAAAAGTACAAACTTTAAAAAACTTAAAAAATACTAATTTATCATTTATTAGAATTGCATGCCATTTTGATGAAGTTTTCAAGATAGAGAAATATATTAAAATTTTAAAAAAAAATAAAAAAATAAATTTATTTGTAAATATAATGCAAATTAGCGAAATTAATTCAAAATCTATTTTTAAAATTTGTAATTATTCAAAAAAATTTTTCAAATGCTTGTACATAGCTGACAGTTTAGGTTCATTAAAAAAAAGCCAAATCAAAAATCTCGTAAATGAATTTAAAAAAAATTGGCCACATGATTTAGGTATTCATGCACATGATAATCAGTCGTTAGCTTTAGAAAATACATTGTATGCTAACAAAATTGGTTTGAACTGGCTTGATAGTACAATTACTGGCATGGGTAGAGGACCAGGTAACACTAAAACAGAAGAATTAATAAAATTTTTTATTAATAGAAATTATGGTGAAAAATTAGCTCTAAAAAAACTTTTGATAAAATTTTCAAAATTAAAAAGAAAATATAAATGGGGTACTAATTATTATTATAATTTATCAGGAAAATACAAGATACACCCCACATATATTCAGACTATGCTATCAGACCCAAGATATAAAAAAGATGATTATATGAATGCAATTAAATATTTAAAAAATAAAACTGCTAAAACTTTTAATCCATTTACTTTGCTTTCAGCGTTTAATATTTATGAGTTCAATAAAAATCTGAAACCTAATAATAAAGATTATATTTTTAAAAATAAAGATTATATTTTTAAAAATAAAAATTATAAACAAGCATTAATTCTTGGACCAGGAAAAACAATTGAAAAAATTAAGTCTCAACTTGATAATAAAATTAAACATTCAAATTTATTAGTTATTTGTCTAAATAATACAAAAACAATAAACAACAAGCTAGTTGATATTAGAGTTTTTTGTCATCCTATAAAAATACTTTCGAATTTAAATTATTTTAAAAATTACAATACTACTTTATTATTACCATATTCTTGTTTATCAAAAAATATTAGAAGTTATTTTGATAAAAATTCCATATTAGATTATGGCATTAAAATTGAAAAAAAAATAAGTATTAATAGAAATTATATTGCTCTAAAAAATCCTTTAGCTCTGATATATACAGTAGGATTCTTAATATCAAAAAATATTAAAAATATTTATTTTGCTGGTTTTGATGGGTATTCAGTAGATGAGCCCAATCAAGACGCAAGTTTTGAAATGATTGAGTCTTTAAAAAAAAAATACTCAAAAAAAAATATTAATTTTGCATCATTAACTAGTTCAAAGTTAAATATAAGAAAAATAAATTTAAAACAAATTAGATGATGAAAGTAAGCATAATTATTCCAGCAAGATATGGCTCAAGTAGATATGAAGGCAAACCATTAGTAAAAATATTAGGACGAGAGATGATATTAAGAGTTGCTGATATTTGTGCTAAAGTTGTAAAAAAAAATAATTTATTTATCGCAACTGATGATAAGAGAATTTCTCAAAAAGTTGACGAAAATGGATACAATTTCATTATGACTTCTAAAAAATGTCTTACAGGCACAGATAGAGTCGCAGAGACATCAAAGAAAATTAAATCTGATATTTACATAAACGTTCAAGGTGATGAACCTACAATTAGGCCAAATGATATAAAGAAAATAATTAATGCAAAAATCAAATTTCCAAATCATGTAATATGTGGTTATGATAAAATTCATAAATTTGAAAATCCATTTAGTTTGAATTTGCCAAAAGTAGTAGTTAATGAAAAAAGTGAATTAGTGTATATTTCAAGGTTAGCTATACCTGGTTCAAAAAAAAAATTTTTAAAAAAAGATTATCTTAAACAAGTTTGTATTTATGCTTTTAATAGAAATGAACTAAAAAAATTTTATTCTAGAAGTAAAAAAGGAAAATTAGAAAAAATTGAAGATATTGAAATCTTAAGATTTTTTGAGGATAATATTAAAATTAAAATGATTAGATTAAATTCTGACTCAGTTGCGGTGGATGAAAAAAAAGATGTCAAAAAAGCAGAAAAAATTATAAAGAAATTATTAAAGAAAAATTAATAATATTAATTAATATTTTGATAAAAAAAAAAATTTTAGTAACAGGAGCTGCTGGTTTTATAGGTAGTAAAATTTGTACTGAACTTATAAGAAGAAAGTTTACAGTGATTGGTTGTGATGACTTTTCAACTGGATCAAAAAAAAATATTCACAAAGGAATAAAGTTTATAAAAGTTGATCTTTCAAATAAAAAAGCAATAACTAAATTACCTAAAAATATTGATTATATTTTTCATTTAGCTGGACAATCGTCAGGTGAAAAAAGCTTTGAAGATCCCCTAAATGATTTAAATAGAAATTTCATATCGACATATAATTTAATAAGTTATGCAAAAGAAAACCAAATTAAAAATTTTTTTTATGCCAGCTCCATGTCCGTTTATGGAGATACAGTAAGAAAAGCTGGAGTAACAGATTTCTGTAAGCCATTATCTTATTATGGTTTACATAAAAAACTTTCAGAGGATTATATTATCAAAAACTTAAACAACTTTAATTTTATAATTTTTAGAATGTTTAATGTATATGGACCAGGACAAGATTTGTTTAACGAAAAACAAGGAATGGTTAGTATTTATTTGGCAAGTATTCTTAAAAAAAATAAAATAATTGTCAAAGGAAGTGTTAATAGATATCGAGATCTTATCTACATAGATGATGTTGTGGATATTTGGATTGAAGGTTTAAAAAACAAAAGAATGAAAAATAAAATAATTAATTTAGGAACTGGACAAAAAACTAAAGTTAGTCAAATGCTAGAAATTTTGAAAAAGTTGCATATAAAAAAAAGTAAAATTATTATCAAAAAAAATACTCCAGATGATCAGCAAGGAATATATGCAGATAAGTCAATATTTAGACTAGTTCACAAAAAAAAATTTATAGGTATTAAAGAAGGTTTTCAAAGATTTTATAATTGGGCTAAAAAAAATTAACTAAAAATGAATAATGGTTTTTTTCAAAAAAAAAAAATAGCTATTCAAAAGATAAAAAATAAAATAAATTTTTTTGAAAGCAAAAAAGCTTATTTGGAAGATGCACAATGCTTATATTATCCAACATTTACAGACTCGATAGGATTATTCAATATTTATAAATTTTCTGAAACAAAAATAAACAGATTATCTTTTTTTATCAAAATATTAAAAAATATATTTTCAGGTATTTATTTTTCAAATTCAAAAATAATCCAAAATCTAAATAAAAATAGCTTTAGCAACATAATAATTACATGGGCTAACTTAAGCAATTTTAAATATGATGGTTCATTAGATGATAGATTTTTTAATATGAATTCAAGGAAATCCAAAAATACCTTATGGATTGTTATATACTCAGACAAAGATTTACCCAAAAAAATTAATAAAAATATTCTTATTTATAAAAATGTAAAAACAAAAATAAATTTTACTAAATTTATTATTTTTTTAATCACAAAAATTTTTAACTATAAAAATTTTATTTTATTTATTCATAGTATTTCAAATTTTTCTTTTTTTGGAGGTAATTTTTTTAATGATATTAAAATATATCTAAAGCCTGAAGTAAAAAATATTTTTTTTCCTTTTGAATATCAGCCATTTCAAAATAAGATTATTCATTATGTAAAAGAAAAAAAATTTAAAACTAAAATTATTGGATATATTCACGCCCCACCTTTGTCATTTCCATCTAATTATATTTACAGAAAAATTAGCCCAGATGAACTAATTCTGAATGGTGAAGACCAATTACATTGCTTTACCAAACATCTTAATTGGCCCAAAAAGATTATTAAAGTTAGGCCATCTACTAGATTTTTAAATGACAACAGTATTTCCATGAAGAACAAAATTTATTTTCCAATGACTATTCGTGACGAATTAAAGGTAATTGATTCATTTAAAAAAATAATAGACTCTTCTAGATATGACATTACCAATATGAAAATTCAAAAACACCCATTTTCGGCAAAAGAACAGAAGGTAGTTAATTTTGAAAACAAATTAAAAAATATATTAAAAAGTGAAAAAAAGAAAAAAAAACAAAATACAAAAAATTTGTCAATTTTTATTGGATCAACTGGAGCTATTGTAGAAGCTTTAGAAAGAGGAGTTAACGTGATACAAATCTGTGAGTTTCCTGTACTAGATGTTTACTCCAGTATATTTTGGAAAAATATTATTGTTAAACAAATACATAATAATGTATTCACTTACAGATTAAAAAAAAAAGGTAAATTAATAAAGCTTGGTAAGCTAGAAAAAAATAAAAAATTGTATGGCTATAAGCTTTAAAAAATTAAGTAAAAAATTTTCTGGAAAAAAAGTTTTAGTCACTGGACACACTGGTTTTAAAGGGTCTTGGTTAGTCTTGATACTCAAATTTTTAGGAGCAAAAGTGATCGGTGTATCTGATAAATTAGTTAGTTCACCATCTCATTTTCAATTAATAAAAAACAGAATAAACATTAAAAATTATTTTTGTGATGTTAGAAATATTGAAAAATTTAAAAAAGTCATAAATAAAGAAAAACCAGATTATATCTATCATCTTGCTGCCCAGTCTCTAGTTAAAAAATCTTATTCTAATCCACTAGAAACTTGGTCAACTAATTTAGGAGGTACAATTAATTTGCTAGAAATTTTGAGAACATACAAAACAAGTTGTGTTGTAATTTTCATTACAAGTGACAAAGTTTATAAAAATATAGAAACTAAAAAACCCTATAATGAAAATAGTGTATTAGGTGGGTATGATCCTTATAGTTGTTCAAAAAGCTCAGCTGATCTTGCAATTCAATCTTACATACAATCATATTTTATAAAAAAAAAGAAAATCAAAATAGCAATTGCAAGGGCTGGCAATGTAGTTGGGGGTGGTGATTGGTCAAGTGACAGATTAATACCAGATTGTATAAAGTCTTGGTCAAAGTCAAAAAATGTAGATATTAGACAACCAAACTCAACAAGACCATGGCAACATGTTATTGATATTGTTTATGGGTATTTAACTTTGTCTTATTTTTTAAGTATTAATAAAAAACTTAATCATGAAGCCTTTAACTTTGGTCCAGATCATAAAAAAAATCATAAAGTCAAAGAAGTTATCGCATTAATGAAAAAAAATTGGAAAAAAGCTAACTGGAAATATAAAAAAAATAAGACACAAAAAGAGTCAGTTTTATTAAATCTTGACTCTCGAAAAGCAATTTTAAAACTAAGCTGGAAACCAATTTTAAAGTTTAAGGACGTAATAGAGTATACAACTGTTTGGTATAAAAATTATTATGAAAAAAAAATAGATACTTACGATCTATCGGTTAAACAAATTAAAAAATTTAAAAATTTATTGAATTAATATTTATGAAAGTAGTTATTTTAGCAGGCGGTTTAGGCACAAGAATATCAGAGTATACAAAATCAATTCCAAAACCAATGATACCATTAAATGGTAAACCTATAATTTATTATATAATGAAGCATTTTTATAATCATGGATTTAAAAATTTTTATGTTGCAATTGGTTATAAGGGTATCGTTTTAAAAGATTATTTTAGAAAAAATAAATTTCCATGGGATGTTAAACTTATTGAAACTGGTCAAAAAACAATGACTGGTGGAAGAATAAAAAGGTTAAAAAAATATATTGGA
>Ga0209709_10001255_pt1 | contig 23547 bp, 29 predicted proteins | sample ArcticOcean_MG_C_2_FD_187435 | JGI IMG/M metagenome (GOLD analysis project Ga0209709, IMG submission 187435) | Marine microbial communities from western Arctic Ocean - ArcticOcean_MG_CB4_136 (SPAdes) (version 2) | ecosystem: Environmental > Aquatic > Marine > Oceanic | place: Arctic Ocean...
ATTTAGTAGAAGCGGCACCAAAAGAAGTAAAATCTGGTGTTAATAAAAAAGATGCCGAAGAAATTAAAGCTAAGCTTGAAGCAGCTGGCGCTAAAGTAGAACTTAAGTAAATTAATAGAAAGAATTAAAATACTGATTAATTTATTAGTCAGTAGTATAGTATAGATGCAGTTATCATTTACTCAAAAAAAAAATATCAGGAAAAATTTCGGTAAGCTTAAAGAAAGCTTGTCAATTCCAAATTTAATAGAAGTTCAAAAAAATTCATATAAGCAATTAACTGAATATAAAAAAGATATAGACGAACAATCAGTTAAAGGTTTTGATAGAGTTTTTAAGGGTATTTTTCCTATAGAAGATTTAAATGATAGAGCAACCCTAGAATATGTTTCTTATAGATTAGAAAAACCAAAATTTGATACTGAGGAATGTATTCAAAGAGGCTTAAATTATTCTTCTGCATTAAAATGTACTATGAGATTAGTCGTATATGAAATTGATCAGGAAAATAACACCAAAGACATTTTATCTGCAAAAGAACAAGAAGTTTACATGGGTGAGGTGCCCATGATGACTGATAGTGCCACTTTTATAACTAACGGTGTTCAAAGAGTTGTTGTAAATCAAATGCATAGAAGTCCAGGAGTTTTTTTTGATCATGATAAAGGGAAATCTCACGCTAGTGGTAAATTATTATTTAATTGTAGAGTTATTCCAAACAGAGGCTCATGGTTGGATTTTGAATATGATGTAAAAGATTTTCTTTATTTTAGAATTGATAGAAAGAAAAAAATATTTGCTTCTACTTTATTAATGGCTCTAGGATTTTCTAAGTCAGATATTGTCAATGAATTCTATCAAAAAGAAACTTTTACTTTCAATCAAAAAACCAGTAAATGGAAAACAAAATTTAATCCTGAAAACTATAAAACTAAAAATTTTTCTGAGGAAGTTACCGATGCAAAAACAGGAAAAATTGTAATTAAGTTAGGTGATAAAATTAATTACATAACTGCAAAAAAATTATCTAATGATGGATTAAAAGATATATTTGTAACTCATGAATCTTTGTTTGGGAAATTTCTTCACAAGGATATTAAAATTGATGAAGAAGAAAACTTTAAGATTGGAACTGAACTTAATGATACTATATTAAAAACCATCACAGATGCTAAAATTTCTACAATTGAAATATCTACTACTAGTTCTATAAACAAAGGTCCTTATCTCTTAACTACTATTTTTAATGACAAAAACGAAAATAAGTCTGAAGCTATTACAGAAATTTATAAAGTTTTAAGACCAGGAGAACCTCCTACGGAAGAAATAGCTATACAAATATTTAATAATTTATTTTTTAGCTCCGATAGATATGATCTTTCTGCTGTCGGAAGAGTAAAAATGAACTCAAGACTTAGCTTGGAATGTTCTGACAAAATTACGATTCTGAGAAATGATGATATTATATCAATCATTCACAAAATGCTCGATTTAAGAGATGGCAAAGATGAAGTAGATGATATTGACCATCTTGGAAATAGAAGAGTTAGATCTGTTGGTGAACTTGTAGAAAATCAAGCAAGAATAGGTGTTTACAGAATGGAACGTGCTATTAAAGAAAAAATGACAACACTTGATATTGAATCTGCAATGCCACAAGATTTAATTAACGCAAAGCCTTTAACAGTATCGCTGAAAGATTTCTTTGCTACTTCACAACTTTCTCAATTTATGGATCAAACTAATCCACTTTCAGAAATTACTCACAAAAGAAGAGTATCAGCTTTAGGACCTGGTGGCCTAACAAGAGAAAGAGCAGGATTTGAAGTAAGAGATGTTCATCCGACTCATTACGGTAGAATATGTCCGATTGAAACTCCAGAAGGACCAAATATTGGCTTGATAAATAGTTTATCAACATATGCAAAAATTAACAAATATGGATTTATAGAAAGTCCATACAAAAAAGTTAAGAATGCAGTTGTGGAAGATAAAATTGAATATCTTTCAGCAATGGAAGAAACAAAATTTGTTATTGCTCAAGCTAACTCTAAAATAGATGAAAATGGAAAAATTACAGAAGACCTAGTTTCTTGCAGACACAACTTAAACTTTATGTTGTCCAAAGCAGAGAATATTGACTATATCGATGTTTCACCAAAGCAACTTGTTTCTGTTGCTGCATCTTTAATTCCTTTTTTAGAAAATGATGATGCTAACAGAGCATTAATGGGATCAAACATGATGAGACAAGCTGTTCCATTATTAAAACCAGAATCACCATTAGTTGGTACAGGCATTGAAAGTGATGTGGCCTTAGACTCGGGTGTAACAATTGTTGCTAGAAGAGAAGGTATTGTTGATAAAATTGATGGAAAAAGAATTGTAATTAAAGCTACCGAAGAAACGGACTTTACTAAATCTGCTGTTGATATTTATAATTTACAAAAATTTAAAAGATCAAATCAAAATACTTGTATAAATCAAAAACCATTAGTTCGAGTTGGAGACAAGGTTAAATCTGGAGACATTATTGCAGACGGTCCAGCCACAAAACTTGGAGAATTAGCCTTGGGGAAAAATGTTACTGTAGCATTTATGCCATGGCAAGGTTATAATTTTGAAGATTCAATCCTTATTTCAGAAAGATGTGTTACAGACGATGTGTTTACATCAATACATATTGTTGAGTATGAAATAATGGCTAGAGATACAAAACTTGGCGAAGAAGATATTACAAGAGATATTCCAAATGTTAATGAAGAATCGCTTAAGAATCTAGATGAGTCGGGAATTGTTTACATAGGTGCTGAAGTTAAAGCTGGCGATATATTAGTTGGAAAAGTTACTCCTAAAGGAGATTCTGCTTCTGGTCCTGAAGAAAAACTTTTAAGATCTATTTTTGGTGAAAAAGCTATTGACGTAACTGATACTTCTTTAAAAATGTCGAGAGGCAGTGCCGGTGTGGTAGTTGATGTTAGAGTTTTTAATAGACACGGTATTGAAAAAGACGAAAGATCGATAACTATTGAAAGAGCTGAAATTGAAGTGGTTCAACAAGATAAATTAGTCGAAGAAGAAATTTTAGAAAGAAGCATTAAACAAAGAGCAAGTCAAATTTTAAGTGGCACTACTTTAAGTAAAAAAATTAAAAATCTTAATGAAGGATCTAAACTAAACTTTGATTCTATTAATAATCTTAACATTTCAGAATTATTTAAAATTAATAATAGTAATGTTAATGATGAAGCAACTCTTGCTCAGTTAAAAGATCAATACAATAAAGCAAAACAAGATATTCTTGAAAGATTTGAAGATAAAGTTTTAAAGATTAGAAGTGGGGATGATTTGCTACCAAGTGTAATGAAAATGGTTAAAGTTTTTGTTGCAATAAAAAGAAGATTAAGACCTGGTGATAAAATGTCAGGAAGACATGGTAACAAAGGCGTTGTTAGTAAAATTGTACCAGTAGAAGATATGCCATATAGAAAGAATGGTAAGCCTGTTGATATAGTGCTTAATCCATTAGGGGTACCGAGTCGTATGAATGTAGGACAGATTTTAGAAACTCATCTTGGTTGGGCTTGTAAAGAATTTGGTGATCAAATGAAAAATTTGTTAAATGAAAATAAAAAGAAAGTAGAAAAAACTGAAAAAATTTCAGCTTTTTTAAAATCAGTATATGGGAAAGAAATATTTGATAATAAGCTAGACAAATTGAACAAAACTGAATTTAGAGATCTATGTGAAAATTTACAAAATGGTGTTCCAATTGCTACTCCTGTATTTGATGGAGCTAAAGAACAAGATGTCACAGACATGCTAAATTTAGCAAAATTACCTGGCTCTGGACAAACATTTTTATGGGATGGACGAACAGGTGAAAAATTTGATAGGGAAGTAACTGTTGGTACTATTTACATGTTAAAACTTCATCATTTAGTTGAAGATAAAATACATGCCAGATCAACAGGTCCATATAGCTTAGTTACTCAACAACCTCTAGGAGGAAAAGCACAATTGGGAGGTCAAAGATTTGGTGAAATGGAAGTTTGGGCCCTAGAAGCATATGGTGCCGCTTACACATTGCAAGAAATCCTTACTGTTAAATCAGATGACGTTGCAGGAAGAGTTAAAGTTTATGAAACTATTGTTAAAGGTGAAGAAAATTTTGAGTCAGGGATACCTGAATCATTCAACGTTTTGGTTAAAGAAATTAAAGCCTTAGCTTTAAATGTGGAGTTAAATTAATCATGAAAAAAGAATTAACAGATCTATTTAAAAACCCAGAAATATCGGAAGCACAAAATTTTACTAGTATAAAGATTACTTTAGCAAGCCCTGAAAAAATTAAATCTTGGACATATGGTGAAATTAAAAAACCTGAAACAATAAATTATAGAACTTTTAGACCAGAAAAAGATGGTTTATTTTGTGCAAGAATTTTTGGTCCTATAAAGGATTATGAATGTTTATGTGGAAAATACAAAAGAATGAAATTTAGAGGAATTATTTGTGAAAAATGTGGCGTAGAGGTAACAAAATCAAATGTAAGAAGAGAAAGAATGGGTCATATCAATTTAGCAACTCCGGTTGCTCATATTTGGTTCTTAAAATCTCTACCAAGTAGAATTTCTCTTGCCGTAGACATGAAACTTAAAGAGGTAGAAAGAGTTTTGTATTTTGAAAGTTTTATAGTAGTTGAACCAGGCTTAACACCATTGCAAAAAGGTCAAATTATCAATGATGAAGAGTTATCAAAATTCCAAGATGAATTTGGTGAGGAATCGTTTACTGCTGGAATTGGTGCTGAAGCAATCCTTGAAATTTTAAAATCAATTGATTTGCCGGCTGAAAGAGAATTGTTAGCCAAAACTATAAAAGAAACAAAATCTAAAGTAGCAGAAGAAAGATCAATTAAAAGATTAAAACTAATAGATTCATTTATTGAAACAGGAAATAAGCCAGAATGGATGATACTTTCAGTGATTCCTGTAATTCCACCAGAACTTAGACCATTAGTACCTTTAGATGGAGGAAGATTTGCGACATCTGATTTAAATGATTTATACCGGAGAGTTATTAATAGAAATAATAGACTAAAAAGATTAATGGATCTTAAAGCTCCTGATATCATAGTGAGAAATGAAAAAAGAATGCTTCAAGAATCTGTAGATGCATTATTTGATAATGGCAGAAGAGGCAGAGTGATTACTGGTACCGGAAAAAGACCACTAAAATCATTAGCAGAAATGCTAAAAGGTAAACAAGGAAGATTTAGACAAAATTTGTTAGGTAAAAGAGTTGACTACTCAGGTAGATCAGTAATTGTTGTAGGTCCTGATTTAAAACTCCATCAATGTGGGCTTCCAAAAAAAATGGCCTTAGAATTATTTAAACCATTTTTATATGCAAGATTAAATAAACTTGGATTGGCATCAACTATAAAACAGGCAAAAAAATTAGTTGAAAGGGAAGGTGATGAAGTGTGGGATGCTTTAGAACTTATAGTAAGAGAACACCCTGTTATCTTAAATAGAGCACCAACTTTGCATAGATTGGGAGTTCAAGCTTTTGAGCCAAAACTTATTGAAGGTGATGCTATTGAATTGCATCCTCTTACTTGTGCCGCATTTAATGCGGATTTTGATGGTGACCAAATGGCTGTACATATTCCATTGAGCTTAGAAGCACAATTAGAAGCTAGAGTTTTAATGATGTCAACTAACAATATTCTTAGTCCATCTAACGGCAAACCAATTATTGTGCCAAGTCAGGACATGATTCTTGGTCTTTACTATCTGTCACAACCACCATTTCAAACTGATAAAATTGAAGGTTACTTTGTAAATACGAATGAAATTGAACATGCTTTAGAAACTAGTGAACTAAAAGTCCATTCAACTATTATTTCTAGGTTTGAAACTGTAGATGAAAATGGAAATAAAAAGATAGAAAAATATACTAGCACTGCAGGAAGGTTTCTATTGGCAAATTTATTACCTAAAAATAAAGATATTAAATTTTCATTAATTGACAAGTTGTTACCTAAGAAGATAGTTTCAGAAATCATTGATAGTGTATTTAGGTTTTGTGGTCAAAAAGCTACAGTTATATTTTGTGATAATTTGAAAGATTTAGGTTTTAAACATGCATTTAAAGCTGGGATATCATTTGGTAAAGATGATTTGGTTATACCTGCCGCTAAAGAAACTCTGATTAACGAAACTAAAAAATTAATTTCTGATTTTGAAGGACAATATTCTGAAGGATTAATTACTAGAGGTGAAAAATATAATAAAGTTGTTGATGCTTGGTCCAAGTGTACAGATAAAGTTGCTGGTGAAATGATGAGAGGTATTTCTGCTACAGAAAATACGCCAGATGGAATGAAAATTAATTCTGTTTTTATGATGGCCGATAGTGGCGCCAGAGGTTCTGCGGCACAGATGAAACAGTTAGCTGGTATGAGAGGATTAATTGCCAAACCTTCAGGTGAAATTATTGAAACTCCAATTATTTCAAATTTTAAAGAAGGCCTTACTGCATTAGAATACTTTAACTCTACTCACGGAGCTAGAAAAGGTTTGGCTGATACTGCGTTAAAAACTGCAAGTTCTGGATATTTAACTAGAAGACTTTGTGATGTTGCACAAGACTTAACTATCTCAAAAATAAAATGTGACAATCCAGGTTTTATTGAATTAGGAGAAATTTTAGAAGGTGGAAATGTTATGGTCAGTTTATCAGAAAGAGCCTTAGGAAGAGTTACTGCAACTGATGTTAAAAATCCTATTACAGGTAAAGTAGTAATTAAAAAAGATGAAATGATTGATGAATATGGTTGTGATAAAATTGATGCTGCTGGTGTTAAATTTATAAATGCATATTCAGTAATGACCTGTAGTTCAAAAAGTGGTGTTTGTGCTACTTGTTATGGCAGAGACTTATCTAGAGGTAAAATGGTCCATGTTGGTGAGGCTATTGGTATGATTTCAGCTCAATCTATTGGTGAGCCCGGTACTCAATTAACAATGAGAACTTTTCATACAGGTGGATCTGCTTCCATTAAACAAGAGTCTCAAATTATAAACAAAAGTGAAGGAACTTTAAAAATAATAAATTCAAATTTATTAGAGGATGCAAAAAAAAATTTAATCGTTATGGGAAGAAATACTCAGCTGTCAATTGAAGGAGATAATGGAGTTCAAGTTGCTATTTATAAAGTCCCCTATGGATCAAAATTATTTTTTAAAAATGGTGATAAAATTAAATCAAATTCAAAAATTTGTGAATGGGATCCTTATACAACACCAGTTATAGCTGAAAGAAGTGGTATAGCTGGATTTGTTGATTTAGTAGATGGTATTTCTTTACAAGAAACAACCGACGATGCTACAGGTATTTCATCAAAATCTGTTATCGACTGGAGATCACAATCTAAAAATACAGATTTAAAACCAAGAATTACCTTAAGAGACAACAAAGGAAAAGTTATTAAAAAAGCTGATGATAATGAAGCTAGATATTATTTGGTTCCAGACTCAATCTTATCAGTAGAAGATGGACAAAAAATATTTGCTGGTGATATAATTGCGAGATTACCAAAAGAAACAACTAAAACAAAAGATATTACTGGAGGATTGCCTAGGGTTGCTGAATTATTTGAAGCACGAAAAGCAAAAGATAGTGCAATTATTGCAGAAAATGATGGGCAAGTTTTATTTGGAAAAGAAGTTAGAGGTAAACAGAGAATTTCTATTCAGCCAGCCGATGGTGACCCTTCAAATTATCTAATTCCAAAAGGTAAACATATTAATTTTAACCAAGGAGAAAAAATTAAAAAAGGCGAGTATCTTCTTGATGGTCAGCCATTACCTCATGATATTTTAAGAATTTTAGGTGTTGAAGAATTAACAGAATATTTTGTTAATCAAGTTCAAGAAGTTTATAGACTTCAGGGAGTAGTTATTAATGATAAACATATTGAAACTATATTAAGGCAAATGCTAAAAAAAATTGAAGTTAAAGTAACTGGAGATTCTACTTATTTACCAGGTGAGATTATTGATAAGATCAAGTTCGATGATGCTAATGAAAAACTAAAGGCAGAAGGTAAGACACCAGCATCTGGAGAAAGGGTGTTAATGGGGATAACTAAAGCATCTCTTCAAACTGAATCATTTATTTCTGCTGCTTCATTCCAAGAAACTACAAGAGTTTTGACCGATGCCGCAATCAGAGGCAAAGTTGATACATTAATGGGATTAAAGGAAAACGTGATTGTAGGTAGATTAGTTCCCGCAGGAACTGGTCATGTTAAAAATACATGGAACATAAAAGCTCATAAAAAAGACGATAAATACATATCTGAGCAACAAAAAATTGAAACTCCAGAAACTCCAGAAACTTCAGTAAATCAGTAAAAATATCGATTAAAATTGCCGTTTTAATTTGACAAAAAAAAATTCTATAGTACTTTGACCATGTTTTTGGTTGGAATGTAGTGCTTTAATGCACTAAACGCTGCCACTTAATAACCTGTCAGTTATTTCTTTCAAAAATAAATAAATTTAAAAATTTAAAATTATGCCAACTATTAATCAGTTGTTAAGAAAAAAAAGAATTAGACCGATTGCTAGGAACAAGGTTCCGGCTCTAGAAAAACAACCACTTAAGAGAGGTGTTTGTGTAAAAGTTTATACAACAACTCCAAAAAAACCTAATTCTGCTTTAAGAAAAGTTGCAAGAGTTAAACTTTCAAATGGCTTTGAAGTTACAGCTTATATTCCTGGTGAAGGTCATAATCTACAAGAACACTCTGTTGTATTAATTAGAGGTGGTCGTGTTAAAGATTTACCTGGTGTTCGTTACCATATCCTTAGAGGTAATTTAGATACTCAAGGTGTTGCCGATAGAAAAAAACGTAGATCTTTATATGGAACTAAAAAAGGTAAATAATTATGTCTAGAAAAAGAAGTGCACCCTTAAAAGTTGCTTTAGTTGATCCAAAATTTAAATCAACAATAATTCCAAAATTAATTAACTCGATAATGTATGATGGTAAAAAAGGTATTGCTGAAAAAATAGTTTATGAAGCAATTGAAAAAATTAAATCAAAAACAAAAGAAGAGCCAATAAATATATTTAATGAAGCGATAAACAATATCAGACCTACTGTTGAAGTTAGATCGAGAAGAGTGGGGGGCGCAACATATCAAGTTCCTGTGGAGGTTAAATCTAAAAGAGCTCAAGCTTTAGCTATCAGATGGCTAGTAGGTGCTTCTAGGAAAAGAAAAAATAAACACATGGCAGATAAAATTTTTAATGAAATTTATGATGCTTATGAAAAAAAAGGATCAGCAGTTAAAAAAAGAGAAGATGTACATAAAATGGCAGAGTCGAATAAGGCTTTTGCACATTTTAGGTGGTAAAAAATTATGGCTAGAACACACGTATTAGAAAAATATAGAAATATTGGGATCATGGCTCATATAGATGCTGGTAAAACAACTACCACTGAAAGAATTTTATATTATACAGGCAAGAGTCATAAAATTGGAGAAGTTCATGATGGTGCTGCCACAATGGATTGGATGGAACAAGAACAGGAAAGAGGCATCACAATTACTTCTGCTGCTACTACATGCTTTTGGAATGACCATAGAATTAATATTATTGATACCCCGGGTCACGTTGATTTTACAATTGAAGTAGAAAGATCATTAAAAGTTTTAGATGGTGCTGTTTGCGTATTTGATGGTGTAGCTGGTGTAGAACCTCAATCTGAAACTGTGTGGAGACAAGCTGATAAATATAAAGTTCCTAGAATTTGTTTTGTTAATAAATTAGACAGAACTGGAGCTGATTTTTTTAGATGTGTTGACATGATTAGAGATAGATTAGGCTGTAAACCTCTTATTATTCAAATTCCAATAGGTATTGAAGCTGATTTAATTGGTGTAGTTGACTTAGTTAAAATGAAAGCTCAAGTTTGGAAAAATGAAGCTTTAGGTGCTGAGTGGGAATACAAGGAAATTCCAGATGATTTAAAAGAAATAACCCATAAATATAGAACAGAATTAGTTGAAATGGCCGTTGAGCAAGATGAAAAATTAATGGAAAGTTATTTAGATGGTGAAGAGATAAAGGAAGAAGATTTAGTTAAATGTATAAGAAAAGGTACCTTAAGTTTTAGTTTTGTTCCTATTACTACTGGTTCAGCATTCAAAAATAAAGGAGTGCAGCCCCTTCTTGATGCTGTTATTAATTATCTACCAAGTCCAATTGACATTGGTTCAATTAAAGGAACTAAGCCAGGTACAGAAGATATAGTTGAAATGAAATTTGATGATAGTTCTGGTTTTTCTGCATTGGCATTTAAAGTAGCAAATGATCCGTTTGTTGGATCATTAACATTTATTAGAATTTATTCAGGCACTATAAAAACAGGAACTGGGATTTATAATTCATCTAGAGAAAAAGAAGAAAGAGTTGGAAGAATGCTTTTAATGCATGCAAATTCGAGAGAAGATATCAAAGAAGCTAATGCTGGAGATATAGTTGCATTAGCAGGACTTAAGTACACAATAACTGGCCATACATTATGTGATGAATCAAATTTAGTTTTGTTAGAACCAATGGAATTCCCAGATCCAGTTATAGAAATTGCCGTTGAACCAAAAACTAAAGCTGACCAAGAAAAAATGGGAGAAGCTTTAGGAAGGTTAGCAAAAGAAGATCCTTCATTTAGAGTTACGTCAGATGAGGAGTCTGGTCAAACAATTATTAAAGGCATGGGTGAACTACATTTAGATATTATTGTTGATAGAATGAAAAGAGAATTTAAAGTTGAAGCAAATGTTGGAGCTCCTCAAGTTGCGTACAGAGAAACCATACAAAATGCTATGGAATTTGATTATACGCATAAAAAACAAAGTGGTGGTGCTGGACAATTTGCTAGAGTCAAACTATTGGTTGAACCTCAAGAACCTGGAAAGGGTAGAGAAGTTGAAAGTAAAATTAAAGGTGGATCAATACCTAAAGAGTTTATTCCAGGTGTTGAAAAAGGTATTGAAACAGTTTCTGACTCTGGGATTTTAGCGGGATTTCCTTTAATCGATTACAAAGTAACAATTCTTGATGGTTTACATCACGATGTTGACTCAAGCGTTCTTGCATTTGAATTAGCAGGTCGTGCCTGTTTTAAAGAAGCCTGTACTAGAGGAGGTTTAAAACTTTTAGAACCTATAATGAGGGTTGAAGTTGTTACACCAGAGGATTATATGGGCGACGTGATTGGAGATTTAAATAGTAGGAGAGGTCAAATAAGCACTCAAGAACAAAGAGGCAATGCAACCGTAATTACAGCAATGGTTCCATTAGCAAATATGTTCGGTTATATAAATAATTTAAGATCAATGTCACAAGGTAGAGCTCAATATTCTATGTTTTTTGATCATTACTCTAAAGTTCCACAAAATGTTCAAGATGAAGTAACCAAGAAGATAGCAGGTTAGTATGAATAAACAAAATATAAGAATTAAATTAAGAGCTTACGATAATAAAATCTTGGACCAATCTACTGAAGAGATTGTTAATACAGTAAAAAGAACTGGTGCAAATATTAAAGGTCCTATTCCATTACCTACTAAAATTGAAAAATATACAGTATTAAAAGGTCCTCACATTGATAAAAAAAGTAGAGAACAGTTTGAAACCAGAACTCACAAAAGATTAATAGACATCATAGAACCAACACCTCAAACAGTGGAAGCTTTAATGAAGTTAGATTTGGCATCTGGGGTTGATGTTGAAATAAAGATTTAATTATGAATGAAATAGCGTTAATAGGAAAAAAAATAGGAATGACTAGAGAGTTTTATAAAACTGGGCAGTCAGTACCTGTTACTGTAATAAAAATGGAGAAAGCAAGAGTTATTCAGGTAATAAATAAAGAAAAACGTGGATATAACGCTGTTCAACTTGGTTTTGGTAAAATTAAAAATTCTAAACTTACCAAGGCAATGAAAGGCTTTTATACAAAAAAAAATACTGAGGCTAAAAAAAAATTAAAAGAATTTAGAATTGAAAACACTGAAAATTATAAAGAAGGAAATGAGTTTGGTTTAGAAATATTTAATGAAGTTAAATTTGTAGATATACGATCCAAAACGATAGGTAAGGGTTTCGCTGGAGCTATGAAAAGACACAACTTTGGTGGTTTAAGAGCAACACACGGGGTTTCTGTATCACATAGATCTCACGGATCAACTGGACAAAGACAAGACCCGGGTAAAGTTTTTAAAGGAAAAAAAATGGCTGGTCACATGGGAGATAAGCTTAGAACGATGCAAAATTTAGAAATTATAAAATCTGATATTGAAAATGATTTGCTTTATTTAAAAGGTTCAATACCAGGATCAAAAAACTGTGAAGTGCTTGTTAAAAAAGCAGTTAAAGATGTTAGAAGATTAACTATAAAAGAAAAAATATTAGCATTAGAAGAAGCAAAAAAAACACCAGATAAAAAGAAAAAATAATGAAAATAGATAAACAAAATTTAAGTGGCAAAAAAGACTCAATTGAAGTTCTAGATAAAATTTTTTCAGCGAAAATTAATAAAAAACTTGTAGATAATGTCCTTTATAAAACGAATGCTAATTACAAGGGAAGACATGCAAAAACTAAGCAACAAAATGAAATAAGAGGTTCAACCTCAAAAATTTATGCTCAAAAAGGAACAGGTGGAGCAAGACATGCTAGTAGAAAAGCTCCAATCTTTGTTGGTGGTGGTGTGGCTCATGGCCCAAAAGGTGAACTTGCATATAAAAAAAGAAAATTAAATAAAAGTGAAAAAAAATTAAGTGTAGCATCATTAATAAGTGAAAAAAATAAGTTAAATAATCTCTTAATTTTTAGTGATTTTATTACTGAGATAAAAAAAACTAAAGAAATGTATGCTATTATAAAAAAATTCGAAATAACTAATTCCTTAATAATTTTAGATAAATTATCAAAAAATAAAATTGAAAAATCTACAAGAAATATTCCAAATGTTAAAGTTACTGATGTTAATCATTTTAGTGCATTTGATATTGTTAAATTTAAAAAAATTGTTTTTACAGAAAGTTCTATAAAAGAACTAGAAAAAAGATATTAAAAATGGATAAAATTCACTTATACGACAAAATTTTAACTCCAATGGTAACTGAAAAGTCAACTATTTTGTCTGAACAAAATAAAATAGTTTTTAAGGTTCCTTTTAAAGCTAATAAAAATAATTTAAAAAAAAATATAGAAAAAATATTTAAAGTTAACGTAACAAAAATTAATGTTATTAATAAGCAAAATAGAACAAAAATTGTTAAAGGAAAAAAAGTTAAAGTTCAAGGTTACAAAAAAGCTATTATAACATTAAAAAAAGGTCAAAGTATTGATCTAACAACAGGCATATAATCAAATGGCATTAAAAACATTCAAACCATATACAAAATCTACAAGAGGAACAGTTCTTGTTGATAGAACCGGTTTGTGGAAGGGCAAACCCTTTAAAATGCTTGTTGAATCTAAAAATTCTATGAAAGGTAGAAATAATAATGGTCATATAACAGCAAGAAACAGAGCTGGTGGTCATAAAAAAATGTATCGACAAGTTGATTTTTATAGAAAAAAATTAGACATGGTAGCTACAGTTGAAAGAATTGAATATGATCCTAATAGATCATGCTACATTATGTTAGTTAAATTTTCTGATGGTCAACATTTCTATTATCTGGCTCCACAAAAAATTAAAATTGGTGACACCATAGAAAATGGAGAAAAAAAAGAAATTAAAATTGGTAATTGTATGCCTCTTCAAGATATTCCAGTTGGAATAGATATTCACAATGTTGAATTACAACCAGGAGCGGGAGGAAAAATAGCTAGATCAGCAGGAACTTCTGTAACAATAAGTGGTTTAGATGGTAACTATTCATTAATTAAAATGACCTCCGGTGAAGTAAGAAAAATAGATTCTAGAGCACTAGCTACTATCGGCGTTTTATCTAACCCAGATCAAAAAAATATTAAAATCGGTAAGGCAGGAAGATCAAGATGGCTAGGAAGAAGACCTCATACTAGAGGTGTTGTTATGAATCCTGTTGATCACCCTCATGGAGGAGGTGAAGGTAAAACAGCAGGTGGTAGACACCCCGTTTCAAGAACAGGCCAATCTGCAAAAGGATTAAAAACTCGAGATAATAAGAGCACAGACAAATTTATAGTAAGAAGAAGAAATAAAAGAAAGGATTCTAAAAAATAATGGCTAGATCAGTATGGAAAGGACCTTTTGTTGAAGAAAGCTTAATTAAAAAAGTTGAAAAACAAAAATTAGACCCAAAAAAAATGCCTATAAAAACTTGGTCAAGAAAATCAACGATAATACCTGAGTTTGTTGGCGTTAGTTTTTTAATCTATAATGGGAGAAAATTTATACCTATTACAATATCTGAAGATATGGTTGGCCATAAGTTAGGTGAATTTTCACCAACCAGAACTTTTTTTGGACATACACCAGCTGATAAAAAAGCTAAGGCTGCAGCACCAGCCTCAAAGGGTAAAAAATAGATAATGGCTAAAAAGAAAAAAATTATAAATAATAAGGATAAGGTTGTTAAATCTGTGAATAAAAATTTAAGAAGCAGCACTCGTAAATTAAAACCAATATTAAGAGCTATTGTTGGCAAAAAAGTGGATATAGCAATTAGAAATTTATCTTTTTCGGAAAAGAGGATCACACATGATATTAAAAAAACCATATCATCAGCTATAGCAAATGCAGAAAATAATTATCAATATGATATTGATAAACTTTTTATAAAGGAAGCCTATTGTGGAAAACAAATCATAATGAAAAGATTTAGACCAAGGGCAAAAGGAAGAGCAGCACCTATAAAGAAGCCTTATTCTAATTTAACTATAATATTATCTGAAACAAAAAAAATGGAGAAACATGGGACAAAAAGTTAATCCTACGGGACTAAGACTTGGCATAAATAAAGGATGGGACTCTGTCTGGTACGCTAAGAAAAAAGATTTTGGTAATTATTTAATTGAAGATTTTAAAATTAGAAAATATATAAAAAAAAATGTAGTTAATTCAGGTGTATCAAAAGTTATGATAGAAAGAACAGCAAAAAAATGTTTTGTAACTATTTACACTTCACGTCCAGGCTTTGTTATTGGGAAAAAAGGTAGCGATATTGAAAAAATTAAAACTAACCTTTCAAAAATTACTACAAATGAAGTTACTTTAAACATTAAAGAAGTTAAGAAACCTGAAACAAATAGTTATTTAGTAGCAGAAAATATAGCTCAACAATTGGTTAAGCGAATTTCTTATAGAAGAGCAATGAAAAGAGCTATGCAGTCATGCTTAAGACTTGGTTCAAAAGGTATTAAAGTGTCTATTAGTGGAAGATTAGGTGGAAATGAAATTGCTAGAACAGAGTGGTTAAGAGAAGGTAGTGTACCAGCTCATACTCTAAGAGCAGATATTGATTATGCTGAAGCAGAAGCATTAACCACATATGGAATAATAGGTATTAAAGTTTGGATTTATAAAGGCGAAATTTTTGTAAAAGAATTTAATCAAGAAACAAATAAAATATAATTATGTTACAACCAGTTAGAACAAAATATAGAAAAGCACATAAAGGCAGAATTCATGGAAATGCTTCTAGATGCAATTATTTAAATTATGGAGCCTTTGGAATAAAAGCGATGGAACCTGAAAGAATAATTGGTAAACAAATTGAAGCAGCAAGAGTTGCTCTTACAAGATTTATGAAAAGACAAGGTAGGGTTTGGACAAGAGTATTTCCAAATATTCCAGTATCTAAGAAACCCGTTGAAGTAAGAATGGGTAAGGGTAAAGGAAATCCAGAGTTTTGGGCATGTCGTGTTAAACCTGGAAGAATTTTGTTTGAAATAGATGGTGTTTCTGAAGAAATAGCAAAAGAAGCCTTATATAAAGCTTCTGCAAAATTACCAATTAAAACTAAATTTATAAAGAGAGTATAATGAAACAAAATGAAATAAAAAAACTGACAAAAGATCAAGCTATTAAAAATATAGATAAACTTAAAAAAGATTTATTTAATTTTAGATTTCAAAAAATAAACAGCCAAATAACAAATCCAGCTAAAATTAATGAAACAAGAAAAACAATTGCAAGATTGAAGACACTATTAAAAGGAAAATCTGATGCCTAAAAAAATATTAACGGGAGTAGTTGTAAGTGATAAACCTAATAAAACAATAACTGTTGTTGTAGAGAGAAAATATCAACATCCAGTACTTAAAAAAGTTGTTAAAGTTAGAAAAAAGTACAATGTACATGATGAAAACAATAAGTTTAAAAGTGGTGACAAGGTTTCTATTATAGAATGTAGACCTCGTTCAAAAAATAAAAAGTTTGAAGTAACAGGAGATACCAAGTGATACAAGTACAAACAGAATTATTAGTTGCAGACAATACTGGAGCAAAAAAAATTGAATGTATTAAAGTTCTTGGTGGATCAAAAAGAAGATATGCAAGTATTGGTGATACAATCGTAATTGCTGTAAAGGAAGCCATTCCAAAAGGTAAAGTAAAAAAAGGTACAGTCCATAAGGCTGTCGTTGTTAGAGTAAAAAAAGGAATACAAAGAGATGATGGCTCTAAAGTAAAATTTGACACTAATGCAGCTGTATTAGTTGATGAAAAAGGAGAACCCATGGGAACAAGAATTTTTGGCCCAGTAACTCGTGAATTAAGAACAAGAGGGCAAATGAAAATTATTTCATTGGCACCTGAGGTTTTATAAAATGATAAAAAAAGGCAGTAAAGTAAAAATTTTAACAGGTAAAGATAAAAGAAAAGAAGGTGAGATAATTGACATCGACAGAGCTAATAATAGAGCCAAAGTTAAGGGTTTAAACATGGTTAAAAAACATGTTAAAACTACAAAAGAAAAAAAAGGTGACATAGTGACAAAAGAAAATTTTATACATATTTCAAACCTTTCAATTATAAAAGATATAAAAAAAGAGGCTAAAAAATAATGACACCCAGATTAAAAGAGCTCTATTTTAAAAAAATTCAATTAAATCTAAAAGAAAAATTTGGATTTAAAAATAGTTATATGGCACCAAAATTAGAAAAAGTTGTTTTAAATATGGGTTTAGGACTTGATGGTAACGATGCAAAAATTGTTAAATCATCTGAAGAAGACCTTGGAAAAATATGTGGTCAAAAACCTGTAATTACAAAATTTAGAAAATCTATAGCAAACTTTAAGACGAGAAAAGACACAAATGCTGGATTAAAAGTTACTTTAAGATCTAACAAAATGTATGAATTTATTGATCGGCTAGTAAATATCGCACTTCCAAGAATTAAAGATTTTAGAGGCCTTTCGCCCGATGCTTTTGATAAATTTGGTAATTATACTTTTGGAATCAAGGAACATATAATTTTTCCAGAAGTAAACTTTGACAGAATTGATAAAATTAGAGGTTTAGATATAACAATTGTAATCAATTCTTTAGATAAAAAACATAGCATGGAATTATTAAATCAATTAAATTTTCCATTTACAAAAAAAGAGGTTAACTAACAATGGCTAAAAAAAGTGCGATAAATAAAAATAACAGAAGAATTAAGCTTGTTGATAAATACTCAAAAAAAAGAAAAGAACTAAAACAAATTATAATGACCAAAAGTTTAACATTTCAGGAACGTTTTAAAGCTCAACAAAAGTTATCAAATTTACCTAGAAATTCATCAAGAACAAGAATAATGAACAGATGTCAAATTACTGGAAGACCACATGGTGTTTACAGAAAACTAAAAATATCAAGAATAGCTTTAAGAGACTTAGGATTGCATGGTTTAATTCCAGGCATGACAAAGTCAAGCTGGTAGAAAGGAAAATATGAGTTTAACTGACCCAATAGGTGACATGATTGCAAGAATTAAAAATGCACAAATCCGTAATCATAAAAAAATTACTTTACCATCTTCAAAATTTAAAGTTAAAATTGCTGATGTTTTAAAAAGTGAGGGTTTTATTATTGATTATAAAATTAATAAATTAGAATCTAACAAAGTTGATCTAGCTATTGACTTAAAATATCATTCTGGATCTCCTGTTATCAGTACAATTGAAAGAGTGTCTAAACCTGGAAGAAGAATTTTTTCAAGCGCAGAAAGTTTACCAAAAATTAATAACGGTCTAGGAATTGCAATAATATCAACGCCAAAAGGTGTTATGACAGATATTGATGCAAGAAAACAAAAACTAGGCGGAGAAATTATTTGTAAGGTATTTTAATGTCTAAAATTGGTAAAATGAATATTACAATTCCAGAAAAAGTTAAAGCGGTATTATCTGGAAATGTTCTTAATATAGAAGGACCACTGGGTAAAAAGTCACTTAATATTGATTTAGAAATGTTCAATCTTAATGTGATTGAGGGTAAAGCAATATCTATTAAGCCAAAAAAAATTGATAAAGACACAAAAAGACTATGGGGTATGAATAGAAGTTTAATAAACAATGCTGTTATTGGATCTAGCACTGGTTATGAAAAAATACTTGAATTAGTTGGAGTCGGCTATAGAGCCGCCTTAAAGGATAAACAATTAAACTTACAACTAGGTTTTAGTCATGATATTAACTTTGATATACCAGCTGATATTAAAATTGTAGTTGAAAAACAAACGATAGTAAAAGTTAGTGGTTCAGATAAACAAGCTGTTGGTATGGTTTGTTCTAAAATTAAATCTTTTAGACCACCCGAACCCTACAAGGGAAAAGGCATTAGAGAACAAGGTCAATATATATTAAGAAAAGAAGGAAAGAAAAAATAATGAAACTCACAACAGCACAAAGAAAAAAATTTAGAATTAGATCTAAACTCAAAAGAGTTTCTAGTCCTGATAGATTTCGATTAAGTCTTCAAAGATCTACAAAAAATATTTCAGCTCAAATTATTGATGATGTTAAACATATTACTATATTGTCAGCCTCATCAATTGAAAAAGATGTTAAAGATCTGAATAAGGTAAATAAAACTGAGCTTTCAAAAATAGTAGCAGAAAAACTTGCAAAAAAAGCACACGAGAAAAAAATCACAAAAATTTATTTTGATAGGGGTACTTATAAGTACCATGGCAGAGTGAAAATTTTTGCTGAAACTTTAAGAAAAAATGGAATGGATTTTTAAATGTTTGAAAAAAAAAAAGATGACATCGTAGAAAAACTTGTTCACATAAATAGAATTACAAAAGTTGTTAAAGGTGGTCGTAGATTCGGTTTTTCAGCATTAGTAGTTGTTGGAGATCAAAAAGGAAAAATTGGTATTGCTCATGCTAAATCAAAGCAAGTTCCAGACGCAATTAAAAAAGCTAATGAAATGGCTAGACGCAACTTTGTTCAAATTCCACTAAGAGAAGGTAGAACTATCCATCATGATGTTTCAGGTAAAGATGGAGCGGGGAAAATTAAATTAAGAGCAGCACCTAAAGGTACTGGAATTATTGCAGGTGGATCAGTCAGAGCAGTTTGTGAAGTTCTTGGTATCAAAGATATAGTTGCAAAATCAATGGGTACTTCAAACCCACACAATGTTATCAGAGCTTGTATGAAAGCATTAGCTAAACAATTTTCACCCAAACATATAGCAGCCATCAGAAATAAAAAAATTTCAGAAATAGTTGAAAAAAGAGGATAATGACTTTATTAAATACCACAGGAAAAGTAACTAAACCAAAAATGAGAGTTGGAAGAGGTATTGGTTCAGGTAAGGGTAAAACTTCAGGAAGAGGAATTAAAGGTCAAAAATCTAGATCAGGTGTTGCTATAAAAAGTTTTGAAGGTGGTCAAATGCCTTTATACAGAAGGTTACCGAAAAGAGGATTTAATCCTATTAATAGATCGTTAATAGCGATAATGAATTTAGAAAAAATACAATCTTTTATTGATCAAAAAAAAATAAATGCAAATGAAAAAATAAACACTAAACTTCTTGTAAAATTAAAACTTATAAGCAAAAACTCTCAAAAATTAAAAATTTTAGGAACAGGTGAAATAAAAGATAAAATCAATATCGAGGCAGATTTAATTTCTAAATCGGCTAGGGAGAAGCTTGAAAAAATTGGTGGAGTAATACAATTAAAAAAAAAATAAAAAGATTATATGAGCGCAACTCCACAAACAAATGATCTTAAAAATCGTATTTTTTTTACAGTAATAATTTTAGCTATTTATAGATTTGGGACATTTGTTCCATTACCAGGCATAGACCCAACTCAATTACAAGTATTGATGGAAGGAAACCAGAAGGGTTTATTAGGGATGTTTAATGTTTTTTCTGGTGGTGCTATAGCAAGAATGGCAATTTTTGCGCTAGGCATAATGCCTTATATTTCTTCATCCATTATTGTTCAGTTGTTAACTGGCGTATCTGATTATTTTAAAAATTTAAAAAGCCAAGGAGAAGTGGGTAGAAAAAAAATTTCTCAATTAACTAGATATGGAACTGTTTTATTAGCAACTATACAAGGGTATGGTTTAGCTGTTGGTTTAGAGTCATCAGCTAATTTGGTTATCAATCCTGGTATGTTTTTTAAAATCACAACTGTAACAACTATAGTAGCAGGAACATTATTTTTGATGTGGTTAGGTGAACAAATCACTCAAAGAGGAATAGGAAATGGAATTTCATTAATTATTTTTTCTGGAATAGTTGCTGAAATACCAAGAGCTTTGGTAACAACATTTGAATTAGGAAGAACTGGTGCAATTTCTACCCTTATGATAATTGGAATTTTTTTATTATTAGTTTTAACCATAATGTTTATTGTTTTTATGGAAAGAGCACTTAGAAAAATTCTTATTAATTACCCAAAGAGACAAATGGGTAATAAAATGTATGGTGGTGAGTCTTCACATTTACCACTCAAGATAAATCAAGCAGGTGTAATACCAGCAATATTTGCTTCAGCACTATTGTTATTGCCAATCACTTTTTCAAATTTTAATTTTTCAGACAATGAAGCTTTTTTAGACATAAGTTCTTACTTTTCTCAAGGTCAGCCTTTATACATGCTTTTATATGCGGCTGGAATTATTTTTTTTACTTTCTTTTATACATCAATAACTTTTAACCCAACTGAAACAGCAGATAATTTAAGAAAATATGGAGGATTCATACCTGGAATTAGACCTGGAGAAAGTACCGCTTTGTATATAGATAATATTCTAACAAAATTAACAACCATTGGTGCTTTGTATCTAACTTTAGTTTGTTTAATGCCTGAATTTCTTATAGCAAATTATCCAATACCTTTTTATTTAGGTGGAACTTCAATTTTGATCGTTGTTGTTGTAGCAATAGATACAGTTACACAAATTCAAACAAGATTAATGAGCTCACAATATGAAAAGCTTATTAAAAAAACAAATTTTGGAAAATAAAAAGTGAATTTAATTTTATTTGGTCCTCCTGGAGCAGGTAAAGGCACTCAAGCTCAATTTATTGTAAAGAATTATAATTATTTCCAATTATCTACTGGTAATTTATTAAGGGAAGAAATTAAAAACAAGACTCAACTAGGTAATAATATTGACACAATAATTTCTAAAGGAGATTTTGTTTCTGATGAGATTATTAATACATTGTTACAAAAATCGATTACCAATTTAAAGTTTAGAGACAGAATCATATTTGATGGTTACCCAAGAAATATATTACAAGCTGAAAACCTCAATAAAATATTATTAGAATTTAAACAAAAAATTGAAGTCATCATTTTTTTGAACGTTTCAAGAGATATAATTAAAAAGAGAATAATTGGCAGAATGACGTGTGAAAAATGCAATATGGTGTTAAATGAATTTTTTAACAGTAAGGAAATTGAACTTCATCCCTGTGGTAAGAATTTTTTAACTAAAAGAAAAGATGATAATTTAGATACCATAATTTCTAGATATGATATCTATATGGAAAAAACTAAACCTGTATTAGATTATTATTCAAGTAAGGAAGGCTTTCATGAAATTGATGGAACTTTAAAAATAGAGGAAATAACAGGCAAAATTAGACATATTCTTAATGTTTAAGACATTGACTTTAAAACTTCTTCTTATATAAGAAGCTAAATTTATTTTCAGAAATTATGGCTCGTATTGCAGGTGTAAATATTCCAACTAGTAAAAATGTTCATATTGGACTTACTTATATTTATGGAATAGGTAACAAATTCTCAAAAAAAATATGTTCTGACTTGGAAATTCCAGATTCAAAAAGAGTAAATGAATTGACAGATGATCTGATTTTGAAAATAAGAGAATACATAGATAAAAATTTCACTGTTGAAGGAGATCTTAGAAGAGAAACTTCCTTAAGTATTAAAAGATTAATTGATTTAGCATCTTATAGAGGCACTAGACATAAAAAAAAATTACCAGTTCGTGGTCAAAGAACCAGGTGCAATGCAAGAACAAGAAAAGGCAAAGCAATTGCCATCGCTGGAAAAAAATTAACGCCACTCAAAAAATAGAAATATATGAAAACAGATAAAATAGAAAAGATCGAAAAAGTAGAAAAAAATGTTGCAGAAGAATCTACAATAAAAGCTAAAAAAAAAAGTTCATATTCTAAAAAAAAAAAAATAAAAAAAAATATTTTAACTGGAGTTGCTTATGTTCAATCAACTTTTAATAATACAATTATTTCAATAGCAGATACTAGTGGTAACATTGTATCCTGGGCTTCTGCAGGCTCAAAGGGATTTAAAGGTTCAAGAAAATCTACACCTTACGCTGCACAGATTGCGGCAGATGCTGCTGCCTCTAAAGCATTGGAATCTGGTATGAAAATTTTATCAGTTGAAGTTAAAGGTCCAGGCTCAGGCCGCGAAACAGCGTTAAGAGCATTACAAGCCCGTGGATTTAAGATTACTTCAATTAAAGATACAACGCCAATGCCACATAATGGAACTAGACCACCAAAAAAAAGGAGAGTGTAAATGGAAAACTTAGATGTAAATATAAAAAATTGGAAATCTTTAATTAAACCAGGAAAATTAGATGTTCAAATAAGTGAAGATAAAGCATATGCTAAAATTATAGCTGAACCTTTAGAAAAAGGATATGGTCTTACACTAGGAAATTCTTTAAGAAGAATATTACTATCTTCAATTAGAGGAACCGCCGTTACTGCCATACAAATTGATGGTGTATTACACGAATTCACTTCTATTAAAGGCATTAGAGAAGATGTTACTGACATTGTTTTAAATGTTAAATCATTAGCATTAAAAAGTAATTCTGAAGGTGTAAAAAAACTTATTTTAGATGTAAAGGGACCAGGTGAAATCAAAGCATCAGATATTACACTTGTTCCAGATATTGAAATTCTTAATCCGGATTTAGTTATATGTAATTTAGACGAAAAAACTAATTTTCATATGGAGATGACAGTTTCTTCTGGTAAAGGTTATGTTCCAGCTGATTT
>Ga0209709_10001256_pt1 | contig 23539 bp, 39 predicted proteins | sample ArcticOcean_MG_C_2_FD_187435 | JGI IMG/M metagenome (GOLD analysis project Ga0209709, IMG submission 187435) | Marine microbial communities from western Arctic Ocean - ArcticOcean_MG_CB4_136 (SPAdes) (version 2) | ecosystem: Environmental > Aquatic > Marine > Oceanic | place: Arctic Ocean...
CTTCCCGGAAGCTTAACCTCTTCTAAAATGTTGTATCCATGAAAGATATCTTTTATTAATTCTCTAGCCTGTAGGTGGTAAAAGGATCTTTTTGATCTGTCGTTGTCTATATATTTTTTAAGGTCGAGATTATATTCTCTACCGTTTAAGCCAACTACTTTCATATAAATACTTCTCTTATCTGCTCATAGATAAACTGAGTTATTTCGTTATTGGCCTCCAAGAAATTAGTAACATTTTCCATACCTTGGAACTTAAATGCTTTTGTTATAGCTTCTTGGTCTTCTGTGTCAACCTCGTTTTCTATCAACCAGTTCTTAATTACTGGGTCTTCTTTATTTTCTATAGCACAAGAGATTGTGTACCAAGCTCCGCTTCTGTCTATCATGGCAAACTCGCTGGCTATTTGTGCCACTTCTTGGCACTCGTCGATTCCGATTCCGTATCTAATCCAGCTTTCAGTGGTTTTTAGAGGTGTGCCTCCTGCTGCGGATGTCATAACTTTCCAGTTCGCGATTTGACCAACGTGGTTGCCTGAATCTTTTGGCACTTCCCATTTGCCACGATGAGTTATCACCATGTTTGTTCCTGCTTGGTATTGTAACATGTTGCCGCAGTCAGCCATTTTCTTGGGTGCAAATCTGCTCCCTCCAGTATTTGCGATGTTGTGCGTTATGAAGATACATATAGCCTTCATTCTACCAACATCTCCGCTGATACGCTTAAAGAACATAGATAAGAGTCTAGGTAAAGCGTTTCTTACACCGGTTCTGATTTCTCCATCCAGTTCGTCTTGAGGAACCATGCTAGATGTGGAGTCTACTATTGCTACCAAGTCTGGGGTGTTTTTGATGTAGGTTTCCAGAGTGTTTAGATATTTTTCAGCAGAGACTAGAGGTTCCTTATCTGTAGCCTGTACAATTTTGATAGCGTCTACATCTAGATCTTTTATACCTTTGAAGTTCTCTTTTGTGAGCCTACCTTCGGTATTAAAATAGATCACGTTCTTTCCTTCTCTCTGAGCTTTTGCTGCAAAGTAAAGTGCGGTGGTCGTTTTACCTGTTTTCGGATCTCCTGTCATTACGACACAGCTACCCTCTCTAAGACCTCCACCCAGTGCTATATCTAATGCTGGCGAGATACCGATTATTTTAAAGTTTTCTAGATTTGCCAGAACTTGACTTCCAGATTGAACTATAGCACCATACTTCTTATTGATTTGATTGCTGACTGGGTCATTATCAAACTCAACAACTTTAGATTTCTTCTTCGCCATTTTCCAGTTTCCTTAATGTCTTTAGTATATTTTTCTTTCCAAACTTTTTCTTCTGATGCTTGGCTTCTTTCTTTACTTCTATCTCTTGTCTTCGGTTTGATTGCTTATCTAATAATAGCTGATAACGCTGAATAATCCCAATAGCATTTGGGTGATTTAGAGAAAATATCCTTTTAAATTCATTAGACAGCACCGCTTTCACTAAGGCTTCTTCCGATATTCTATGCTCTTTAAGAATCTTGTTTGCAGCAATTAGCTGTCTTTTAAAAGTCCAGTCCCAAGGTTTTTTGCTCCAAAACTTATACGGAAGAGATCCTTGGTTCTTATTTTCAGCGTTCTTTTTACACATCATTTCTGCTACGTAAGCACCACAGGTACAATATTCACCGGTGCTCTCGTGCTTATATTTACTCTTGTCCGTCCTCTTTCTTTTTCTCTCGTCCATCGTAAATAATTCCTTCTTCAAAGCAAGATTCAATGTCGTCTTCATAGCTTTTTTCTTCTATAAGTTCGGGTATTAGCCACATCTTTTTCTGGACAACTCCCGACTTAATTGTTCCGACTGTATAATAATTTTTAGTGTCACCTCCCATTTGACCGAGAACAGATCTGATGAAATATAATCCATCAATATCTGTAACATCTATCTTAATTTCGTGTGACCTAAATTGAAGGCGAAAATCTTCTACAAATAAAGATTTTTCTTGGCAGTGCTTTTTTAGGCTACGCCATATCTTGTAGTCATTAAAGAAAACGTCGGTTCCGTCGCTAAGAGTTAGCTTTGTCCAAACGGAAGTCTTGTCTTCTCTGTACTTTTCTAAGAATTTTTCATTGTTCATTTTTAATCTTCGTTACGCATTTTCTTCTTTGAGATTTATTTTGATTAAACGTTGGTCTCATGTCGTCAGCCATAACAGATGCGTTTGGCGTCATTACAATAGATCCCTTATTGTTATTTGCAAACTGTTGCGAAAGCAAAGTGTCTTTCTTCTTAGGTTCTTCAGGCTCTTCAGGCTCTTGTTTGTTTTTAGAGATGTCGTTTTTTGTTATAAAGTTTTGCACAGATTTCTTTGCCCTGTCCAACTCTTTGCATAACTGTTCTACGTCCATATCTTCTGAGTATTTACTTTCAATGTAAAATTTCTCTGCTTTACTTAGCGGTCCTGTCTTAGTCATTTAAAAATCCTCTCTGAGCTTTTGTTAGATAAATAGAATTATTTGTTTTTAGATACATCATATAGAAATCAAACGTGTTTTTGGAGGCTTTTTTAAAATTAGACTCCAAGTATCTTTTTCTATTTGAGTACGTTCCCATTGGGTCGTAAAGATTACTTTGTAAAACCTTTACTAGATACATTTTCTCTTGCTTGTTAACGCAAATTATTTTACCGTAAGTATCTTTGGATTGGGGTGCGTCCATTATGTTACCATTTCTATCAAAAAGCACCTCTTCCTTGTGCTTATCTGGAATAGAGTTTTTTATTTTATGTAGAGACATCTATTTTTTACCTTCCATTATATATCTAGCTTTTTGTTCTTTCGTCATTTTCTGTACCTCTTTGTTACTGGCGTTTCTGTGATTGCTCATCCAACTTTTATCTTTAGTAGATTTATTCTCAGAGGCTCTGTGTTGATTTTCTTGGATGATAGATTTGTTGTTCTTGGTGTTCCTGTCTTCTAGTTGTCCTATTGTACTCGTACCTTTGACCGAAACGTGTATTCCACCCGTTACAACTCTAAAAAGTTTTTCCTCGTCGCACTGTGGACATATGGACAGCGGTTCATCGTTAAATGACTGCTTAACATCCTCCATCTTGTGTGAGCAGCCTTCGCACTCATAGTCGTATAGTGGCATTTAGTTCTCCAATGCGTTAAGGATTCTTCCTAATATTCCGTTTCTTTGTATGTCGTCATAGGTGAGTCTTGAGATGCCCACCCCTTCAACTCCGTTCAGTTTCTCTATACAAAAGTCTAGACCGCTTCTTCCTCTTAGGTCGTCTTGTTTAACATCGCCGTTAATTAAAACCTTAGAGTTTTTGCCCATTCTAGTGATAAACATTTTTATTTGATCCACTGTACAGTTTTGTGCTTCGTCCAAAATCATATAAGTGTTATGAAAAGTAGAGCCACGCATCACCTCTAAAGGTTTGTACTGAATTGCACCATCATTATCATAGTATCCGTAGAAGGATTGTCCAAGAAAAAACTTTAGATTTTCCTTCATTGGTAATAGATAAGGAGCTATTTTTTCACCCAGCTCTCCCGGTAGCGATCCTATCTCTTTACCGGTACAAACTAAGGGTCTTGTGACTATTACCTGTTCGATTTCTCCTCTATGTAAATGGTGTGCCGCCATACCAGCGGCTATAAAAGACTTGCCGGAACCGGACGGCCCTGAACAAAATACTACGTCGTTCTCTACTATTGATCTTATATATTCTTTTTGGTTTATGGTTTGTGCTTCTAGGGGTACTAATTTTTGTGCTTGCTTGTTGTCTCTCTTGGATCTAGATCTTCTATTTGGCATGTATGGGATACCTTATATTAAGCTTAGTTTTTGTTATTCAAGTCCTCTTCTTTCACGAAGATACCGTCTATCATTTTCCCTTTTCTATCTTTAATATCCTCCCAAGCCTTTGCTAGACATTGTGAGAGCGATACTTTGTTCCTAGTCGTTATGTTTAACATTACAACCAACATGTCTCCAATGTCATCTTTGATGTCTCCACCCTTGCAAATGCTGTCCGAAAGCTCTCCAAGTTCTTGCAGAAGCTTAAGTGCTTGGTCTTTGTCGGAACTGCCGTCTATCAAGTTTCTATCTTGGTGCCAGTTAATAACTTTGTTTACCAAGGTGTCAAACTCAAGTTTTTCTTCTAATTTAATTTCCTCTGGGTAACTGTTGAAATATACGTCCTGCTGTAAGCCGTGAACCGTATCGACACTATAAGAATTAAGCATGTTTATTCTAGCTTGTTGGTCAGGATGTGAATAATTTTCTTTATCTGTCATAGCTTCATATCTCCGAAATCCATGTCTTCTAAGTCGTTTTTACTGGCACCAATTTTGTATGATGTTATTTCGTGTTCTTGTGGTGCAACCTGAACACTTTCGCTTTGCATCCATGCTTGAGTCCAGCCAGCGATGGGGTTCTTTCCCACGTTCTCATACGGTAAACCAATCATTTTTCTTCTTGACATACAAAGCCAATCAATGTACTGATGTAGTACAATTTCATTCAGTCCGATGATCGAGCCATCTTTAAATAGGTATGAAGCCCATTCCTTTTCTTCTTTAGCCGCACTTTCAAACATCTTGATTGCGTCTTCTTCGCACTGCTTTGCTATCTTTACAAATCCTTCGCTTTCTTCTCTTTGTAAGATTTTAAGTATCTCTCTAGTGTTTGTAAGGTGCAACGCCTCGTCTCTCTTGATTAGCTTTATGATGTCTGCATTGCCCGCCATCTTTTTGTTCTCCGCGAAGGCAAAAGAGCATATAAAAGAAACATAAAATCTAACAGCTTCTAAAATGTTTATACTCATGACTGTCATATAAATCTGCTTCTTCAAATCTGCTGGTTTATTCTTGTCACAGGCCATGCCCATCAAGTTGTTGTAATCGCTAATTGCACCGTTCGCACGTTTCATAATCTCTTTGTCTTCGTATATGCCCTCAAAAACCTCTGAGCTGTCCGCATAGACGTTTTGAATGATATATGAGTATGATTGGCTATGAATCTTTTCAAAGAACTGCCACGTCATAAGACAGGCTTCTAGCTCTGTGTTTGTAACGAACTCTAGCAAGGTTGGTACACCACGACAAATTACACTGTCGAGCATGGTTTGGTACTTCAAGTTTGACGTAAAGATAAACTTCTCGTTATCCGACATTTCCTTAAAGTCGCCACGATCTTTCTTCAACTCAATCTCTTCTGGCCTCCAGAAGTTCATCATCTGCTTGCTATCAAGATCCTTAAAGACAGGATACTTGAGAACGTCATAACGCTGAACTCCTAAGTCCTTGCCCAAAAACAGTGGCTGTGTCATTGGGTCTACGTTCTTTGTATTAAAGATAGTTTTCATATCGCACATGCTCCTGATTCGCAACCCATATCTTTTTCGGTTTCACCGTCTCCGTCTGGCGTGTTGGCATAATAAAAATTCTTAAGGCCATATTTATATCCGTATATTTGATCTTTAATTAAAACACTTAACGGTATATTACCATCTTCGTAGTGAGCGTAGTTATAATACAGATTTGTACTCATGCTCATGTCTACGAACTTTTGAATGACGGCGGCTATATTCATGATAGCATTATTATCGGTCATCTCCCAAGCTAAACTGTAGTAATTTTTCCTAGTTTTATAGTTTGGTGCTAATTGTTTCAAGATTCCATTCTTTGCCTTCTTGTGAATAAGTAGACTCCTAATAGGTTCTATCCCGTTCGTGCTGTTCTGGATTACACTAGAAGATTCACATGGCATTATTGCGGACAGGGTTGAGTGACGAAGGCCATGTTTTTTAACCCTTTCTCTTAGCCCCTCCCAGTCCATATTATATGTAGGTTTAATTAATTTGTCAACAGACTTTTTATACCAATCAATTGGTAGTAAACCTTCTGCGTATTTTGTGTCTGCAAACTTCTTACAAGCACCCTTCTCTTCAGCAAGTTCGCAGCTTGCATTAATTAGATTCCATTGGATTTGCTCCATGGTCTCGTGTACTAATTCTAGGGCGGCGGGATCGTCATACTTAAGCTTATTTTTTGCCAAGAATCCAGCAAGGTTTGTAATACCAACACCTAAAGAGCGTCTATTTTTAGTAAAGTTTTCACCAGCTAAGACTGGGTAGTCTTGATAGTCGATGACGGATTCTAAAGTTCTGACCGCCATTCGACACGCATCTTCTACATCTTTCTCGTTTCCTAGCTCCAAGAGGTTTAATGCAGACAGAATGCAAATTCCTATCTCTCCATCTGGATCATCTATTGAGTTAATCGGCTTAGTTGGGTGGATAATTTCTTGACATAGATTACTCATATAAACAGGGACAGACCACGACCCGTGTGCATTAGCTGAGTCAATGTTCATGCTGTAGATACGTCCTGTCTCTAGTCTCTCGCGAGCAAAGATCTCGGCTAACTTTCGTGCGGGAATCTTACGTTTAAACTTTAGGGATCTGGTCTTTTCATATTTGAGATAAAGCTTCTCAAACTTGTCGTTATCTCCAAACGCCTCGTACAGACCTTTAGCCTCGTGCGGACTGAATAGTGTAATCTCTTCATTGGCAATCAGGCGGTCGTAGAATAGCTTGCAAAACTGGACGCTGTAGTCTAGCTTGCGTACTCTGTTGTCGTCGGTCCCTGCGTTATTCTTAAGCACCATTATGTCTTCAATCTCATAATGCCAAAATGGTACATGAACTGTGGCAGAGCCTCCACGAAGACCGTTCTGCGACGTTGATTTTACAGCAGATTCAAAGTTCTTTAGATAAGGAATTACCCCTGTGTGGATGACCTCACCGCCTCTGATGGGTGAATTTATTGGTCTCATTCTTCCAATGTTGAGTCCGATGCCCGCCCGCCTTGCGGTATATTTTCCAACGGCGTGTACACTACTAAAAATAGCATCCAAGTTATCGTCAACGTCAACAAGAACACAAGAAGCAAACTGCCGTATGTTAGTTCTAACGCCCGCCATAATTGGGGTAGGAAGATTAATTTTAAATGTTGAATAACAATCATAGGCTTTCTTTACATCTTGTACAGTGTCAAATAAACACATGGCAATAGACATGTAAGCAAACTGAGGTGTCTCGTAAATAGAACCACTGCTTCTATTCTTCACCAAGTACTTGTCAATCAGTTGCTGTAATCCAGCATAAGTGAATTGGTCGTCCCTGTTATGGTTTATATATTTACCAAGAGCATCTACCTCTGAGTTTTCCCATTTATCTAGCATCTGTGGATCGTAGATGCCGTTGTCTACGTTTCTTTGAAGAAAGACGAGGAAGTCAGTAGGTTCTCCATAGCCCCAGACTTGCTTTCTCAGTTGCATATTTAATAGTCTGGCCGCAACGTATTGGTAGTTGGGGCTAGATTGTGATATTAAATCGTTGGCAGACTTAATTAGTATCTGATGAATTTCTGAACTACTAATCCCATCGTATAGAGAGAGGTTCGCGTTCATTTCTATATCAGAAAAAGAAACCCCATTGATATCTTTGGTCGCCCATTCAACTACCTTGTGTATTTTTTCTACAGAAAAGCCTTCTTTATCGCCGCTTCTTTTAGTAACTTGCATTTAACATAATGTCCTTGTTTTGTTAATCGTGATGACACCATTAATTATACGGTATCAAAGTTGTTTGTCAAGTGTGCAGATAGAAAAACCCCGCAATAAAGCTAAAGCGGGGTATTAATTACTTTTTAATTTTAATTTGTACGTTGTCTCCTACCTCTATGATGATAACGTCTTCCCCGTTCTCTTTGGTAAAAGATATCATGTCTAGTATTTCAGTTGCCTTGTCTATATCTTTTTGTTCTACGTTTAGTCTGTCTAATAATTTTCCGATGATAGTTTCAGTTATACCCATTACTGATGCACGCCCCAAGCAACGGCGTTAAGGCAATCACATAGGTTTTTTCTTTTTTTATCTGTCAATTCCGAGTCCTCTAGACCAATAGTGTTGACTATAGCCTTGTCTATCTCTTCTCCTAACTGTGGGTATCTGTCCTTAAGATCTAGACCTGTAAAGTTAAGACCTCCGGCCATCATGTTGAACTCTCTAAATTGTCCAGTAGAGTTTAAAAGGTCGGGTTCAGTACTCACAACATTAGACAGTTCTAGGAAGAAGTCTGACACTTGCTTGGCGTCTTCATCTTTGATCTCCATGTTTACGATGTTCTCTACCAACGTTTTGTATTCTAGTGCTGGTTCATCCAAATCTACAGAGGGTGTGTTGACAATATCCACATTGTTTTTTATGGCTTCAACAACTTGTTCCCCAAACAAGGCGGCTACTGTAAGGATTAAGGCAAGACCTAACTTTATCATGTTAGACATTTTGTGTCTCCTTTTCAGGTTCAGGAAGGAAGAGGGGAAAGATCTCGTCTAGCTCTTTACATGCTTCCGAAAGATTAGCTTTTTGACAGCTAACTTTTAAATGTTCCCAGCATCTAATTATTTCAACCAGTGAAGAGTCCTTAGGGGTACTGTCACTCGGTACGTAAGGTTTTACAGACGGTTTAAAATTGTCAGCCAAACCTTTAATTTTTTCCCAAAACACGCTTAGTGCAAGCAATCCTGCACCGACAAGCATTGTAATCTGAAAAGCGTTCATTTTTACTCCTGTATACTGTCGATTAAATTAACTAATTCCATTTCTGAAAGAGAGGCTCCTACCTCCGTAAAACTCTTGTAGATTATTTTTCTTTGTTTCTTGTCTTTAAAGTTCTTTCTAATTTCTCTCTTTAGAAGAATGGCATGAAGATAGCTTCTTTTTTTGATTGCAGAAGCAACACCTTCTTTTGAGTAACACATATATAATAGCTTAACTACTGATATAATACAATTACAAATTGCCATAATGGTAAAAGGATCAAAAGAAAACTTTTCGTCCTTCGCCTGTGCGTGAGACAACACTCTTATAGCAATTAAATTCTGTGCTTGAGGTATATCATTCATCTTTTATTTTCTCGTTTATAGTTTTAGCCATTTTTGTCGCATCAACAAATCCAGAAGCTCTGTGTAGAGGTTTACTTAATTCGTCTTTGTTTAAAAAAATAATTGTTGGATAAGACTTTACTTTATAGTATGAAAAAAGTTTCTTATGTTTTGGGTTCGCTTCATCGTAAATGAAAAGCTTCGCCCTCCTATTATTTATAGCTTCTTTCACTTTCGTGCTTGCCCAAGTCTGCTGTTTCATTTTCTCGCATGGACCACACCATTTCGCTCCAAAGTGATAGATGTAGTATTCTGGCTCTGTTGAAAAAATCAAAGAGTCTTGGGAAGGTTCTTTTTTTTTTAAGATCTTGCTGTGAAGGTTCTACAGTGGGTGTCGATTCTTCCGGAGTATTGTTCTTACAGGCGGAGCATCCGGGACACTCTGTTTTGTGGCCATCTCCGTGAGTGATCCATCCAGACCCGTCACATTTTTCTTCTACGACTTCGTCGTCGCTGTCGGTCATTATAACTTTGGCTAGATTGGTAGAAATGTAAGGTCTGTAATTTACTTCTTGATTGCTTGCAGTAAAGCTAAAACCAAACAACGCTGAGGCTAAAAGCCAAGTACTTAATAGTTTCATAATATTACCCTATAGGTATGATGTTGTGCCGTAATCTGGCAGGTTTCTAGCTGGGAAACCATCCACGTCGCTAAATACCCAAGATCCTTGCTCTGCTAACATCCCTCTAGCATCCTTCTCTCTAATCCAGAAACTCCCTTCTGGTTGATCGTGTACTCTAGGGCCACTGTTCCATTTGCCCCAACTGTTTTGAACTAAGAAGAGGGTTTCTTTGAATCGCTTATGAGTATCATCGCAAGCGATCCAAACCATGGCGTGGTTCCAACCAGAACCTCGTTTAGCGATCCCGTTGCTATCCCTGCGACTACTGAACCCATGCCCAGAGCATACAGAAATAGCGTAACCGTTGCCAAGTGCATCTCTAGCCTCTTGTACCGTTGTTATCATTGAGATAGTTTTGACCTGATGCTTTTTAGCCTCCGTTATATATACACTGGAGGGTATCTTGTGGTTAGCACCAAGACCTGAATTATATTTAGATAGATCTACTTTTCCGTAGTCTTTTCTTAGTAGAATACCGCCCTTAGAGTGGACGTACTTAGCGGCTCCTGAACAGGTCATACCCTGTGATCTGTGGCCTCTAGATTGATATATGCCTTCGGTGGCACTGCGAGCCTCAAAAGATTCTGACTCGCCATTTACGTCAATCTCCACAGCTCTTGTTATGTCAACAGCGTTTCTTGTGGAATGACTTACGCAATCTCCTGTTGTCTGCCTCTCAGACGGGCCGAAGCTTGAGTCGAACTTTAATAAAGACTTAAACGGCAGGGAGAGTTTACCCTCTCCGCTACCGTATAGTCTAAAAGCCGTAGCACCAAAAAGAGGTGTCTTTAGCTTGGCTAAAAGTTCTGCGGTCTCTTCTGGATCGCATACGCTTCCTGCAAAACCGTCTCTATAGGCATTTAACAGATCTCTAGGACTGTTAAATTCCATTTTTTATTCCTCGTCTTTGTTGTTTTTAAGCCACTTAATAGCGGTGTCCAATCCAACAGCGACAACGGGTACAACTAATGCACCAAGAGTTCCTAAATCAATTTGATCTAGATTTCCAGCAATGTAAGTCAGAGCTGCTGCTCCGCCAACGAGTGCTGCATTTTTGCCGATCTTAGATAAGTCAGCCCAATTCAGTTTAAACTTTTTAGAACCCATGTTAGTTCTCCTTGTAAATATTGATTAAGAATCCTTCATGTTCCTTGTCCGTAATCCTGTACGGATAACCTAAGAAATGTATACTTTCTTCTTTAATAGATTTTGTTACAACATCTATTTTCCTGCACATTTCAAGACAGGAGGTTACTTCTTTAACAAAGTCTTCTCTTTCACTTTCGTCAACAATGTTGACCCAATCAAAACCTTCTGTTGGGCTGTTATCGCTGAGTAACTCGAATTTTTCATTAAACCATTTCATTCTTCCGAATGAATCAACCTCAAATAAAGCTCTATCATGATAGTGAAGTGATGCTTTAGATCTTTGGTCTAAAACTTTTTGACTTCTTTCTATGTTTTGACAAGTAGATCTTAAGCAGTTGATCGCATCTTTCATCGACCCTCCACCGTTGGGAGTGACCTCGCCTTTGATAGTTTCGATTGAATTTTTTAAATCTTCTTGGTCGTCCAAAAACTTAATAGCGGGTTTAAAAAGCTTTTTCCACATGAACATTCCACCTGAAAGTAATGCTCCAGCCGCTGTTGTTGCTATTGTTATTGTCTCTGCATCAAAATTGAACATCGTTTGCCCCAAGGAAAATTCCCCTACGCATTTCTGCGTAAGGGGAATGATTTACACTAACAAAAGATTACGATGAAGTATCAGTAGCGTCTTCAAATGCATCTTTCGCTTTATATTCGTCAGTAGTTGGGCCACCGGCTGCACCGAAGTGGTACGTTAGTTCGCCCGGAACTGCTCTACTTGGGAAGATTTCGCTCGCAACAGCGGCTGAACCATCTGCCGGATTAACAAACGTAGCCGTAGCATTTACCGTATGGTAATCTGCGGCATTGTGATGAGCAAAATTAGGTGTGATGTCCGTGCTAGGAGCAGCCATTACGTCGTAGGTGTTTCCGTCGTTGGAGAACGTCCCTGACTGAGAGGCAATAAGCTGTTTGCTTACCCCACCTTTAATAAGGCCATCGTTGTGTGCTCTACTAGATGTAAGTTGAGCATTTGCAACTCCACCAATTTTTGTAGACACACCCATTATTACAAACTCTTCTGATCTCGTACCAGTAGTGGTTGGCGTAAACGCTAAGGTTCCACCGGATACCGCTTTGTCAACACCAGCTCTGTCAGTAGTAGACGCACCGGTTCCGTCGTTTGAAACAACTTTTGAACCGGTAATGTCATCAAATTTATCCGCTATCGTAGTGATAGCCAGATCGTTTTTGACTGGCCCGATGCCGGTGTCGATATTACCAGCACCAATTAGTGTACCACCGTCATTGTTACCGCTAGCAGTGACCCAGCCACCACCAGAACCATCTGTTGCACCTATAATTGGCATAACATTTCTCCCTAATAAGGAAACTTAAAAATTGTAAAAGCTCCAGTTCCTCGCAAAATCCTATTGTCCACCCTATTATACACTAAAACTACCTAATTTTGAGCGTAGTTTGGTCAGATTTTTCTTTATTTTTATTCTAATTGTCTCACTGCAAACCCCCTTAGTTAATGCAATCTCTCTAACTGACATATTCTTATAGAATCTATTGTACATCATCTCTGGATCGTCACAATAAGTATTGATCTCGTCAATCATATCAATTGAATCAATTTCTTTGTTTTTAGATGAAGCGATATTTTCGTATATCTTGCTGGCAGGTTTGCTTAAGTTAAACTTTTTCTGGGTGAGACACTCCATAACTACCCCGTTGTAAAAATAGGTAGTAAACTTAGTGTTCTTCCCACTTATAAACCTGTCTGAAGCCTTCCATAATGCACTAAGAATACAAGATTGTATCTCGTCCTCGGAAAGAACTCCAAGAAAACTATAAGAGGCTCTACTTGCTATCCTTTCTAGGTCTCCTTTAGTAAGTTTGTCTAACGAATCTTTTTTGTCAACTTGTTCCAATATTTTAGATAATTCAATATTCAACTCTTTACTCCTGATTGATGTTTTTTGGGATAATCTTTTCTATTTCTCGTCTAACTTCTTTGAAGTCAAACATTCTTCCGACCCCTACTAGGAATCTGTATCTACTAAAGACTTTTAAAAGTTCAACGCCTTCAACTCCGTCTAGCTCGTTCTTTATGTTTTCAGTTAAATTAAAATTTGTATGAGCTATCCAGCAATCAAAGTTGGTCGCCAAGTTAATCTCTCCAGCCAAGTTCTCGTCTATGTTCATCATCATGCCTTGTTCCTGTTGTTGCGGATGAACGGTTGCATTTGACTGTAGCTCCAAAAACTCTTCTAATTGCTCCAGTTCTTCTTCTGTTGCGTCTTCTAAATTGATGTATTCATTAGACCTTTTAATCATTGATTCATAGAGCTGGTCTATAATGGGTGAATTTACTTGAGACTCTATAACGTCCTCATATTTCTGCCACCCTATTTTGAGTGTCTTTTTCATTTTTTGCTCCATTAGTTAATCATGTCTGATGGTTTAATCCAAGGCTGATCCTCCCTAACTTTACTTTCTTTATTAATCTGTTCCACCTGATAGGCTTCTTCCTCAGTGTATTTTATCATCTTCGCTACTATCTCATTAAAAATATCCTCATCTCCACTTTCCTCAAAGCAACCTTTAATCATTTGCAATGTTTCTAGCTGGAATCGTATTGACGATAGTCCCGATACTATTTTGGCGAATTTGTTAAGAGTGTCTTCCTCAAAGTCTCCTAACTGTATGTCTAAATATGTGTCATCATCAGATGACTTGAAGTAGTATGTTATTGATCCTAGATTATCTGATTCGTCTTTTTTAGGCTCATCAGGCTTACTGTCACTACTATCTTCTTTTTCTTTTGTTTTAAAAAAACTTTTTACTTTATCCAACATGTTTAATTATTTCCTCTGCGGAGTTTTTCCAACTGAATTGTCTGGCCGTCTCAATTCCTGCTTCGTTTACAGTTCCCTTGCGATCCTGAATAAAACGTTGCATTTTAAGGCTTAGTTCAAAAATCTCATGCTCATGAATCTTAGCCCAGTTACCCTGACCAAAGAACCATTTACCGTCAACTGCTGGCTCTACATCTTTTATCGCCACTAAACCACTGTTCTCTTTAGTGCAAAATTCAGTATGAGCAGAATAATCTGTCGCTATTACGTGTTTACCGCAAGACATCATCTCTAAAAGCTCAAGATTCCAACCCTCTCCGCGAGAAGGAAATACACCGCAGTCAACTTGAGACATTATATTATACACTTCCTGCTGTGTCTCAGCCCTTGGAATAATCTTTACTTTAGGGTGGCTATATAGCATTTTCCATTTATTCTCTTCTTCAGGGCTATTGAAGGGGTTTGTACACATCATCCACAATTCAACGTTAGGATCGTGTTTTTCAACAATCTTAAAAGCATCAATCAGGAAATCGTGTCCTTTGCGTACCTCCCATTTACCACAATTAAAGAAGATTGTCTTGTCATCCTGTCTTACTGATGCAGGTTTGAAAATTTCTGCGTCCACGCCAAGAGGAACGACTTCTACCCGTTGGTGAACCCCACGTTCTCTGTAGGCTGGAATACTCCAATCATAATTATTTTTGATAACACCCTTAGCCCATTGCGAACAAACAAATAGCTCATCACAAGACTGTAGATGATGCTTCTCTAGGTCAGTAAATGTGTCAAGCTCAAAGATAGGAAATCCAATAAGTTTACCTGAACCTACACGTTCTGCCATCTGGTTCTGATGCCAAATTTTGATACAGGGTGCTTCTGGATCAAACATCTTAGATGTTTCTATACCTTTTGTTACAGCGTCTGCATCTGCTTGACTGGTAACTTGAGGTTGACCTATCATATGTAGAGAAACATTGTGTTCAGCCTGTAGAGCTTTGAGGATATTTAATCCCGCTACGCCATAACCAAGCTGGTTGATTGGGGTCATTAAGTTTATATTCATGATTTGTAAGCCTGTTGTATAAATGAATCTACAGTGTTTATTTTAGGGTTTTTAGCTAGTATATGCTTGGTTTTTTTCTTAGCCTCTGTCTTTTTCTCGCCAAGTGCAATCATGGTATCTACACATTCTTCAAAGAAAACATTATCAACGGAGCTTTCTTCCTGTAGCGACTCAAGTTCTTTCTTGAGTTTAAGAAGTTGAATCTGCTTTTTCATAGCAGCAATCTCGTCTCCATCTTCGCTAAGGATAACGTTTACTTGGCTGTTAACGTTGTCGTCAATGTATCCTAGCTGTATCCTGTCGTTTGCTAGGTCTTTCAGGATGTCTGGGGTCTGAAGAGGTTTGGCGTTTAGCCATCCTTGTACACCGCCTCCTATTAGGATGATAAAAAATGCCCAAGACAGTGCTTGTGCAAAGAATGTTGATACTTCTGGTTGGTACATGACATATAGCCGTTCTAAAAAGTGTTTGCTGATTAGCTTCAGTCTATTATAGTATATATCGTCTCGTTTGTCAACCCCGCTTGAGGAAATTATTAAACTTTGGTGCGATTGATAGCTTCCGCAAGAAACATATCAAGCGGTTCATTTATATCAATAGACAAGTATGGGTTTATTGTAAAGAGATATGGGTTTTTTCCAAAAAAGTAAGAATTAGAAACCATATCTTCCCTACGCTGTATGAATATTCCGCCATCCTGAAAGTAGAGGGGTTCCAGTTCAGATGCGAGTGGATGTTCCTCCCCCTGCGGATTATAGTTTAACGGTATGAAACCTGATTTGGTTTTGTGCCAAAAGTGATTCTTAATCTCTGTCACTGAAATTAGAGAATCGTGAATTTTATTTGATAACACAAAAGTGTTTAGGGCATTGTCGTAAATTTCAGACCTAATTAGTGGATTGGTACAGTGCGACCATATAATTATATCAAACGACTCGTCAACCCTAGATGCGATGTCGCCAATCATTTCGTTTGGCGTGGCAGAGACTTCGTCGCAAAAACGATCTTCTCTATCCATCACAGATACCTCGTAGCTTTTGCAAATTTCTTTTACAATGGGGTCGTTGGTCGCCACTATTACCGTGTCAACATATTTACATTTTAGAAGTTGTTTTATTTTGTTCTCAACGAGGGTGGTGTCGCCAAAGGATGAAACGTTTTTGTTTCTAATCCTTTTACTTCCAGACCTTGCTGGGATTACCGCCACGACTTTCTGTTTTATTGAACATTTATATTCACTGTCTAGTTCCTCTTCTACTATTCTGAGGCTGGACGGCGTTGGTCTCAGCAATGTAGAGTCAATGGTTACTTCGCTATTATCTTCAATCGCACACAGCGTTGCGTCAACCAATCCAGCTTCATGCAGTTTTTTAATTAGATTGATTTCAGAGAACTCATCGTGGCACTCAACTCCAGCATTGCTTGTTGCGTTGTGTCTGTTGAGTGCGGTTTGTCGCTCTATGCCAAATCCTATGAGATAAGGCTTGACACCTCTTAGTAGACAGTCAGCTACAGATGCAAGACCGCATCTAATTTGCATACCGGTTTCTATCATATGCTCGATACCATGCTTCGCCAGCAAGTCTCTCATGAGGCAAGTGTTATTGTCTTCAAAATACTTGAAGTCTACATCGTCTGACTTTAGAAACTCATAGAACGAAGAAATGTGATCTGTTGATATACCAAATTCTTCTTGGTAATTTGAAACCCATCCGTCTAGTGATAGCTTCTTATTGTAGCTGTCATGGATATGGCAATTTAGGACTTGTTTATCTGGATTTCTTTTGCCATACCCACTGTTTGGCGTTAGCATGTTATGGCGAATAATAACTTCAAAACTATCAACGAGTTTATCTAGGTTGATGTTTTTATATTTTCTTGAGCCACAAATAATTTCCCTTTGGGTGGGTACACCCAGATTAAAGTCGTTCTTCCTTAGTTTTATTCCTATCGGTTTCATTTAAGCTCCGTTTAGTAAAAAGCCCCGCCAAGCATTACGCCTGACGAGGCTAAACCGAAATGTTGGGGTGACGCTCTGAATCCCGATCTAGCCGGAATGTCGGTTTGAACCCCAATCATATATAAAAATGGATAGGTAGCTAACCTAACTAATAACTTCTTCTAAAGACTCGCTTGGATCTTTTCCAAGAGAAATTTCGTCCGCCATGATGCAGACAGAGCTTCTCTTGTTTTGATTCTCGTCTTCGTAATCGTCGATGTTCAGTTTGCCTTGAATGCTAACCGCACGACCCTTCACCAGTCTCGGACTGAGATTCTCCGCCATTTTACCAAAGCACAACACATTAATAAAAAGAGTCTTGTCATTACGACGGTCGTTTACCGCCATTCTGAACTTAGACATTGGAGTTCCCTTCTTGGTAGTAGTGAACTCTGCATCTTTTGTGAGTCTTCCGACTCCATTCCAACAATTGCTATCCATCTTAAACTCCTAAGGCTGATTTAATCTTTCCACGAACTACTTGAGTGTTACCACGGTTTGAAAGGCCCGTAGTAGCGTTGTATAAATGGTCTGTGAACTCACGGGTAAGACCCAAAGCACGACCTGCCTTTTGAGTCTCACGTTTATTTGTTCCATAAACTTCTCCAGTGGTGCGATATGCAACCGCTGTTACTGGGTTTAGCGTAGAACCACGAGCAGATCCGCGAGTCAACTGTCCAGTGATTGACTTTCCTTCTACATCAAAACGGTAACTTGATGGTAGGGAGGATAGTGTTGAGTAAAATTCATTGCTTTCCATAATCTTTTCCTTTTAACTTGTAATGCTATTAAAATTATTATTAACGTTTGGGGTAGAGGCTGCTTCTTGTGCCAGTGCTGCTCCAGCGTCTGACCTAGCTACGTCAACAGCCTCAACCCCATCTCGTAAATACTCTGTTAAGTTTCCAATTTGGTTGTCGATTTCTAATCTTCTTTGTTCTAAGGTTTGGATTTCCCTTTGAACATTTAGTACGTGTGCTTCTGCCATTTCTAAAATTGATGTCATCTGTTTCTCCTGTCGTTTGGGTTTGCTCTATTATATTATATCACAGTTTAGCTTAAAAGTCAAGCGGTTTGTTAGATTTTTTTATATTTTTTAAGACACATTTCAGAGTGTCTTTATCTAGGTATTTTTTAGGTATATAAATTATTTCCATCTTGTCATCAATCAACTCTAGTATCTGGTCGTATTTTTCTGAGTATATCTCTAGTTTTGGGTTTGATATGTCAGAGAACATAACCTTGCTTACTCCGCACTGATACAGCATCTGTAGGCATCCTAAACATGGTATAGCTGTGGCATAGCAAGTAGAGCCGAGTGTAGTAACTCCGTTCTTTGCCGCATTATAAACAGCGTTTGCTTCTGCGTGAATCATAAACGGGTATTTTTCAGGTCTTTGCCTCGGTAATACTGAGTCGTCTATATTTGAAATAAACCCATTGTAACCAGTTGAGATTATTCTTTTATCCTTAACTAATGCTGCACCACACTGGGTTTGGGAATCGTGACTCCTTACAGACCAGAGTGCTGCACTTAGAAAGAAAGAGTTATCCCAGCTATCAGGCTTTCTATCTTTTAGGATTAACTGAGACAACTTATTCATATTTTTTTACCTGCCTATAATTCTTTTGCGTAATAGCCATAGCATAGTCTTGAATATATTTTTGTATTTAACTTCTCCCACCCCGTTTTTGTATAGGCCGAAGTGTTCTAGTGAGCAGTCCTCGCAATAATTAAGATCGCATATTCTGCATTTGTAAGTATTAACCTGCTCTAAAACTTTATTGCAGGTGGAACATTTAGTCATTTTTTTTCTTGAATAGTTTTGAAATGTATTTAGGTAAATTCATGCCTTTAATTTTATCTTTCCCTTTTTCCGTGAGTGTATAATAAAAATTTCCGTCCTCTCCAACAAGTTGGTCAACTATTCCAGTTTTCATCAGTTTTATTATAGCTTCATCGGTGTCTTTTTCCACCTTGCTTTTTCTTTTTCTAAGAAAATCAAGAATAAAAGGTGACTCATCTATCTTGAACTCAAGTACATCAAAGGTTAATTCGACGTTCTTGTTTCTTTCAGTGAGGTCTTCAAGCTCTAAAGAGTACGCAAGTGCTTTCTTAAGCGTTGAGCATACGCCTACAGGCTCTATGCTCATTGAATCGCTCACCATATCAAAAGTGATCATGACAACAGCAAAGATATAACCTTCACCATCTTCTCGGTCGCTTGAGTTAAATTCTTCAGGCATGTCTAGTCCTTATATATTTTTCTTAGTGATTCAACTTTTTCAAGTCTGTCGCAAGCATCTACCAGTTTGTCAAGCGTCTCGTCTAGGTTTGATAGAAAGTCTCCGGTAGAATGATCGCCAATTCCTACCGACTTTTTTAACAAAAGATCGAACGACATCATGGCAGCTTCTCTGTCAGACTCCGCTTTCTTCTGAAGGTAGTTCAATGATTTTGTAGAAGTAGATTCGTTTTTGTAGTCCATTTTAATCTCCGTAAGGCCAAGTCTTGGCTAGTTCATCGGTTACGCCTTGAATCTCCACAATCCAACGTCCGTATTTACCGGTTTTATTTGTTTTAATTACTACCTTACCTTGGTATGGGAAGGAGCATGAGACTTTATTTAGTAAATCTCTACACTTAACTGTAGCTGTAATAAAGTCTGCGTGTCCTCGCTCTGGCGTATCTACACCAGCAAGTCTACCTCTAATCTTTATCTTGACGCTAAAACCTAAGTCAACAATAAAGTCAACTGTGTCACCGTCTACGACTCTATCGACCGTTGCTTTGTATTCGTACACTGATTGCCTCCAATGTATGTTTGAATGGTTGCCCAACCTTATTTCTTGGCGTTCTCTTTCTTTTTCTTGCTATTGTGTTCTTCTTTTATTTTCTCGTTTAAAGCGATAATTACCTCCAAGCTCCACATATTCTTTCCTATTTTACGTTGCCTAGTAGTTCACTAGACGACTGGGTTTTTCCGCCACCTACGTTGTATAATAAGTGGATATCGTGTTCTTTACAGAAATCTGACTCTGGAGTGTTACCTGCTTTTCTGTCCCCTCCGTTCATGAAATAAATGTCATTTACAAACGGGTCATCGCAGTATTCTTTGCGTATCTTTGCAATAGACATAACAACAGCTCCGTCTGTGTCAATTGAAACCATAGCCCTTTGTACAGAAGATAATGCACGAACTATTCTTACTCTGGAGTCTTCATTCATAAACTGTTTAGACCCTTTCAGGGAAACTTGGTGATCATTGTTTACGATAACGTAAAGCAAGTCGCACTTTTCTTTTGCACCCTCAACATAGTCCAGATGTCCTGTGTGTATGGGATTGAAGTACCCTGATATAATTCCTACTCTCATTCTCTTCTCCCGTAGTCGTCTTCGATTCTAATGATGTCGTCTTCTCGACAGTCGCCTGTTTGTAATTCTAAGATTACCAAGGGTGTCTCGCACTCGTTTGTAATCCTATGAACCTCAAGTTTTGCTATCTCGACTCTGTCTCGTTCGCTAACAGTCCAAGTTTGACTCCCAACCTGCATAACACCTTCTCCAGAAAGTATATGCCAAACCTCACTCCTGTTGCGATGCAGTTGTAGGCTAAGTCTTTGGTTGGTGCTTACTGTGATTCTTTTAACCTTATACCCTTCTTCGTCTAGTAAATTCTCAAAAGAACCCCAAGGTCTTGTCTCTTTCTTTTTGTCGCCAGAAAAACTACCCAACTGTCTCATGCCAATTCTCCTCCGTAAACCATTGATTAAAATCATTAGACTTCAATACTACTCCGCTTTTTCCACCCATATAGTTTATCGGACGAAATAAGTTGTTTTCTTTAGCATTGTTATAAAATCTTTCGACCATATCGCTCCACATTACACCCCATCTAATTTGCTGACCTTTGCTCTCCACTAATTGTTTATACTTGTCGAGATCATAATCCTTGGGCTTTCTCATGTTTGTACCACAATTCACACTGTTGTAAATAAACAAAATACTAGCACCCTCTTTTACATACGCTTTGAGGTCGCCCTCTTTCAAGGTAAACTTTCCAGCGGTAGGAACCCACTTGATTTCTAACGGGTGATCGACAAGTTGAATTTCTTCCCCTTCATCCTTGAAGGTAGCACTGATCTTGTAATCAGCCCCGGCGGTATTTCCCTTGGCGATGAACTCACCATCATTACCGCAACCATTATCTTTCCAGTCGTCAATAACCATGTCGCTCGTTGCGTGAACAGCCTCTCTCCATTTATCAAAGAAATATTTCTCCATCATTGTAGAAAAGTAAATGTCTTTTTTAAATGTGTTTTTGCTTCTGTTGTCAAACCTGTTAGACATAACCAAGCCATCCTTTTATAGTTTTCCAAAGTGATACTTTACGTTTTGGCGTTTTTGCGTTTAAATCATATCGCCGCCTGAGTAATTCCATTGTACTATGTTCTTCTAGTTCCTCAAGGGCTATTCTGTTTTTTTCTAAAATAAGTTTCTGACATCTGCGAAACCCGCTGTCAGTTAAACTTGAGTCTACTTTAATGTTTGATTTAATGTTCATCTGCTACACTCCACATATATAGGTGTATTTTCGCCTACGTAAGCACAGAAAGTATTAAACTCTAAGAATTCCCACGCTTCTTCGTATGACATGTCATCATTTTGCACCAGCACTTCTGCCATTTTTTTCGTGCTATAAACCACCCGTCCTGAATCGCAACCAATAGACACGCCAATAATAGCAGCGTCAAAATTATCGGCAAACAAAAGAGGTTCATGGTAACACTCCTGTAGTTCTTCTCTTACGTTCATTGTTTGTCCTCCTTATAATAAATCTTTAAGACGTTCATAGTTTCTTTCCAACCGTCTACCTGATAGTGTTTGTCGGCCTTCTGAGCAATCGAATGATCGTTTCCTCCAGCCATACACTTGTCGCCAAAGAATATTGTTTTTCCTGACATATGCTCTAATGCTTGGCTTTTATCTTTTCCTTTTGGATGGATGTCAATGCTTGTTTGTCCACCAATAGAAAACTCTAGCTTTGGGTGTCTCGTGGAGAGCCACTCTGTTATTTTAATTCTTTCTCCTGTAGCTTTATCCCAAGCTCCGTAGCCTTTTCTCTCCTCGTCAGTCGCATGTATTCCCACCGTAGAGAAGTTGACCATACCAACTCGTTCTTCAAAGTTTTTACTTTCTTTTTTATACCAAGGACTTCTTTCTGCAAGTATCGAGAGGTCTAGTCTAAGGTGTGCTGACATCAACCATTTAGATTTATAGATTAAACTATCCATTACAAAAAGTTGATTTGCACAATTTTGGAATACACCGTTGAACGATCTATACAAGGGCAAACCTATTTGCTTCAAGGTCTTTTCTCTGTCTGCACCTGTTACTACGAAAACCTCGTTACCGATTGACCTCACATCTCTTATCCATGACCCAAAGAATGTATTGAAGTCGGTGTCTATTTTTTTTCTCGCATCAGTTAAAGTGCCGTCTACGTCAAATAGGTAATGGATCATAATTTTTTAAACGTCTCTGTAAAAAGGATTAGACCAAGTAGGACTTCACTCCCACCTCCTTTGCTAGTTCTATGTTTTTTTCATTATCGTCATAAAAGTATGTCTTGTCATACGACTTCATTATTTTAATTAGTTCTTGTCTTTTATTCTCTGCTATGAGGGAGCTATCGTCGTTGTCTCCCACACATATGATTTGTTTAGCTTTTATGTTGTTTAATCTTAAAAACTTTTCTATGGCATCTGCAACATCGCTACTTCTGGCTGTTAAAATGTAAACATCGTGGTCTTCGTTGTATACATCCTCTGCTAGTTGTACTAAGGCTGTTGGCTTTCCTTTCTCAACTAAGCGTGAGCATCTGAACTGCGAGAAGTCAAATTTTTCATCGTTCTCTAACTGGTAAATGTTAAATTCTGCTGGCGTCAACTCCCTCTTGATGTAACCTTTACCCCACCTGCTTGATTTCACTATAACTATTACTCTGGCATTGGTTGTCGCCAGCGTGTCGTCAAAATCAAATACAAACGCCTTCTTCATCTCGTTACTCCAGATAGTTCTTTGACATATTATTATAGTTTATTATCGGTTAATTGTCAATGGGTTCTTTAGCTTTTTCTAAATTATTATGCAATTCCTTGTAAGTTTACTCTCAGGATGCCATTCTAAGCGTCTAATTGCAGCGTCTTTGGACTTTAGTTCTATGTCCCAGTCGTATGCGTCACTGGCAGGACAACCTGTAGGCATGTCTGCATGTTTGCGAGGGTTGGTCGAATCAGGACACGACTCGCTGTAGTGGAACAGAGGCTTGATGTCACCCCAAGTTACAGCACAATCAGACATAGGCATACCAGATGTCTCGCAATAATCTACAGACGATAGGTTGCACTTGTCATGCAAGTTGTCGTAAGTAATTGGAATATCAAAATACTCTAACAAGTTAGCTACAGTCCAGCAACCTTTGTCCTCGTTCTCAATCACTAGCCGCGACTGTACGCTCTGATCTGTCTTGTTTAGGTTGGACATAAACCTAGTGGCAATATCTACAAGCTCGCCCTTGGTGTTATTTACATGGATGTTGATAGGATTGTAATAGCTACGCTCGCAACCCAGCATGTCCATGACCCAACCTTGATGATTGAGTTCTCGGATGGTCTTGTCTACTGACGCTTGGTTCTCTGACGCAAGCACGTTGAACTGATCTGGGTGAGTAGACAGTCGCACTTGATAACATTCGTTGTGGTAAACAATGTCAAGAAACTCTAGCATGATCTGCTCGTACTGCGGCACATCTTTCACAGTATACATAAACTCTGGATGAGTCAAACAAGGAAACAAACTGGACGATACGCGGTATCCCCATTCTTGGTTTCCACAA
>Ga0209709_10001257_pt1 | contig 23520 bp, 25 predicted proteins | sample ArcticOcean_MG_C_2_FD_187435 | JGI IMG/M metagenome (GOLD analysis project Ga0209709, IMG submission 187435) | Marine microbial communities from western Arctic Ocean - ArcticOcean_MG_CB4_136 (SPAdes) (version 2) | ecosystem: Environmental > Aquatic > Marine > Oceanic | place: Arctic Ocean...
CATCACCTAAATGGATAAGTGTTTTTATGTTGTGTTCTTCTAGATAAGGGAAAAACACATTATCATAAAATTTTCGAAAATAATTCATGAAGGTAAGACTGTCACCCCTTGCACCCCAATGAGTATCCGTGATAAGGGCGATCTTCATACTGTCCACCATGTAGGTTGATTAGAGTATTTCCATCTAGAAATTGATGCCTTCTCTGTCATGTAATAGTTTCTATATGCATCTATAGTATTAGGTCTTTTACAATGATCAGGCATACATTGTGGGGGTTCTACCCAGCCATTGTCTTTAATATTCTTTGGTGCAGTTTCTAGGATTTTTCCTAATTTGTCCCAAGTTTTGTGAACTTTGAAATTATGTTCACTATATCGTATAGAGTATTCTGCACTTAACATACGAAACAATCGAAACAACCAATTATAATGTTGCTTAGAAGAACGAGCCCAGATAGTGCTGGGGTGGTTTTTGTGAGTTGATTTATACAATATGTCAGGAACATTATTTCCATCAAGTTCTCTATGTGCCGTGGATAACATCTGGGCACTTTCTAGTATCATTTTCACACAATGTTTATCATTGTGTGCTTCTGCTGCCTCTTGAGGACAGTTACTCAAATAAAATATGTTCATACTATGGCTCTCATAAAAAGTTCTAAATTTGATTCACTTTTTTTAATTATTTTCTTCTTTTTAGCTTTTTCAAAATTATCTACAAATTCATCAACTACTACTTTAAAATCAGAACCTCTATAATCATTTACATTATTCATTGGCCCATCATCTATAATTGCGTGTTCAATATTCTGCATAGTTTTATATTTTATATAAAGTTGTTTTTTCTCTTTCTGTATCCTTCTAATAAAAGCATAGTAAATAATTTGAGTAAAATATGCAAAGGGATTATTTGATTTTTCAGGATTAAAATTATGAATATAGTGTAAACAATTTTCTATCCCATCAGAAATCATATCATTTTTAAATGTATAATTTATGAAATTTGGTCTAAAGGATAATCTTTGAGCTATCTTCAGAAATACAGACCCTAAATATTCTGAAATTAATGGAAGTTCTTGATCATCATTAATAGAAATAGTATATTCTTTTTTATATTCAATCATCGCCTCTAAAAATTTTGCATTATCTACATAATGTATTTTAGCTACTTTTTTTCTTTTTGCCATATTATCTCCTAATAAGAATTTCAGTCATACTAGTATTATATCACACAATTCGTATAAGTCAAGATATTGAAATATTATGAATTTTATAAGTAAATTTTTCATCTTCATATATCTTAATTCTTTCTTCAAAATGTTGATAGGCAAAATTCTTTCTTGCTCCAAATCTTAAATCATCTGAAATATCATATAATACCGTTTCTTGATTATTATCTGATATTCTCAATCCTCTACCTATCGACTGAAGATTTCTAATCCTACTCTTAGAAGGAGAAGCAAAGATAATGTTATGAAGATTCCGAATGTTGATGCCGGTACTAAATACCCCATAACTTGCCACGATGATGGCGTCCCGTTCTTCTTCTGCGATTGCTCGTATTCGTTCTCTGGTTTCCGTATCTGTTCCACCATGCACAAAATAAGTTTTCCTATTGACATCTGCTTCCTCCTTTATCATATCGTATAAAATACGTCCATGTTTTTTAACTAATCTAAAGAGTAACAAAGTATTACCGTCAAGTGATAATGCTAAGTTTTTTATATATTTATTTCTTTGTCTATGTCCTACTAAAAATTCTAATTCATCTATGTATTTACTTTTTCTCATTGCAGAACATATATCTTTATGATACTGTAATAATAAGATTTTTATACTAAAAGCTGCTAATTCTTTTTTATCAATTAATTGTTTAGTTGTAGTCACTTTATATACTCTTCCAAATAAACCCTCCAATACTAATTTATGAGTTTGAGTACCATCTAATGTCCCCGTTGTGCCTATTCTATATTTCGCATTTACACATTTAGTCATGATGGAGGTAAGAGATTTTGACTTGAATCCGTGTGCCTCATCACCAATTACCAACTTATATGGTTCAAAAATCTTCTTTTGGAGTTTATAAATGGATTGCCATGTTGAAATAACTACTTGCTTATCTGAAACTTTATCTTGTCCGGCATAGACTTGGTGACAAAATTTTAAGGAATCCCATCCATATTCTTGAAAATCTGCATATAGTTGAGATACTAAGGAGGTGGTGGGAACTATTATAAGAGTTTTTACATTTAATGCTCTAACAATCATATAAATTATTAAAGATTTTCCACTTGCGGTTGGGGACACCAATAATGATTTTTGATAAGATAGTGCGTGGTAAAATGCTTCTAATTGATAATCTCTAGGAATAAACGGTAAGTTGAGGTGGTCAATAAACTTTTGACTTTTTTCTATCTTTTGTGGTTTCCACCAATCTCCATCAGGAATTACTTTATAATTATGTTTTTTTGCAAATATAAAAACATATTCAAGTAATCCACTATAAAGGTACCTATTATGTACATTGAAGAGTCGTATTTTACCATCCCAAATTTTATTACGATACGCCGGCATAAAAGTATATCCCGGAACATAAAATGTAAAGTAATCACATAATTCTTGAGCAACAGATGGTTCACAATTGATTTTTAAGTATACCTCATCATGTTTAGATATACCTATATCTTCAATTCCCTTCTGTAAAACGTTTCCAGTCGATTGCATTTTTAATTAAATATCCTCTAGTGGATAATCCTTTCACTATAGATTCAAGATAGTCAACCTTTTCTTCTTGTAGTGCTAGTAGTTTTTTAGATTCTATTACATTATCATCAGCATCTATGTATTCTTGTACATCTGCTTTGAGTAATTTTAATTGAAATGGTTCCCAATCTGCGGCTTCTAATTCTTCTGCAGTCATTCTTCCACTATAATAATCTCTTTTTCTTCTAATAAGACCAGCAAATAGATATTTTATTTCCTTGAACCTTAACCGTTCATTAGAATGAAGTATTAAATATTTGTTATGTAATTGGGGGATTTTGACAGATTCTTGAGATAGTTCTGTCTCATCAATAGGACAATCTTGGGTCCAAGATTTCTGTATTTCTTCAAAATTCATTATCAATTATTCAAAAGGTTTTTAATAGTATATATGCTATAATTAAAGGTAACGTTTGATATTAAACTGGTTGTTTCTGAAACACTACTATCAAATGTTAATTCTGTTAGAGCAGTAGGAAAAAGATTTTCAAAATGTACTTCTAACGTAGGATTCATTGAACTACTTAAAATGGTTAATATAGCAGAAGTATAGTTAGGTTGAGGACCTGTCATCCAATTGAACATTTCTTGCCAGTTTTTTAAATATTCATCAACAAGAAATGATACTTCTAATAATTCATATTCTACACCGCCTCCTGCTAAACCAAGACCCGTTCTTTGTGGCCGGCCATATGTGATGACATCCATGGTTAAACCAGGCAAATTAACGCTTTGAACAAAAAATGTAGTTGCAGGTCTTCCTACAATTTCAAATTTGAATTGAACTTCCGTTAACGGATTTATATTTTTTACTTGATCATTTAAAGCCATTTGTACCTCTACTACTATTTAGTAAGCATAAAAAAAGGGTGGACTCAAAAGCCCACCCTTTTAAAGTCATCTTCAAAAAGAAGATTACATCAAGTTTGCAACTGTAACCACACGATAGTAGCGGTTTTCGTTAGCTGTAAGTGAGCCGTCACCAGCTCCATTACCTGCGGCATTGGTATCATTCGCAAAAGGATTAGATACTAAACCGTAACGGGTTTTGAATCCAATTTTTGGCTGAAATGAGTTCTCACCAACTGCACGAACCATTTGCAACGGAACGTAAGGACAGTAGAACATTCCTGCATCGTATGCAGAAGAACCTTTGTAACCAACAGTAAAGAAGTTAGTTGCAGAAGTAGGTGCATAAGGATCAACATACACTTTGAATCGACCATTAAGAGTACCAACCATTGTAGTACCGGTATCGTCAGCATGAATGTCATTACCTGTTGGAACACCAGACAATTGTCCAGCCATTGCTAATGCAGATGCTACATCAGAAGAAGTAATAAGAACATTACCTTTTCCTCTGCGAGTATCTTTAGCAATTGCATTTGCTTCACGTTCAATCTGGAACATCAAGCCTTTGAACTTCTCAACAGACCAACGTCCATTTGAGTCAGTATCAAGATCAAACGTACCAGGTGTCGCAGTATTGTGTTGCGCGCCAGGCTTAGCGTTTGTATAAATGGTTCTCATAACTTCGCGGTTAATCTCTGCAAGAATTTCACTTGAAAGAATATTTGACAATTCTGTTTCAGCATCTAAACCGTGAACGGCTTTAAGATCCTGTGCCAATTCCATTGTGTACTCAGCTTTGAGTGCACGTGACTTAGCAGTAACAGTTACTTTGTCAATTGCGAACGCCATCTCTGGGAACGTAACGTCCTCAGCTGCGGCTGTTGCCATACCAGTAGCAGGTGCACCTTGCATAGCTCCTGTCTGTGAACCTTGTGAACCGGTTCCAGAAAAGCCGGTATCAGCTTCATCGTGTAAAGCTTCAGCACCGTCCTGTGTGGTATAATGTGATTTCATTGCAAAGATTAATCCAGTAGGTCCGTTCATGGGTTGAACACCACAAACATCATAAGCAATAAGATTAGGCATTGCTCTACGAACCAAAGAGATTAATACAGGATCAACATAATTAATGTTGTCACCGCCGGAAGCACCAACTCCCATTTGGTTGTTGTGTCCTGATGGGGCTGTTTCCGATAAAGTTCCAAACATTCCACCACTATCTGCTTGTTCACGCATTGATTTCTCTTGGTTTTCCAAAAGAACTGCGGTAACAGCCTTACGATATTGATCTTTAATCTTTGGAAGATCACCATGTTCTAGCACCGGACCCCACTTCTTTTGAAGGTCTTCAGATAAGTACATTTTTGTCTCCTATAGAGTTTATATTAATTGTGAAAGCGAGTTATCGCTGATGTATAATGTTTCATATTTTCATCGAGTTTTACTGCAGATTCCTCTTCAGAAACTTCAATGTTCTCATCTGTTTCAGTAATTTCAGATGTTACGGCATCGCTCTTAGGAAAGTAACTTTCTTTAAGAACAGATATTTTTTCGGCATATTGTTTAGCATTTTCATACTCGATACCTTCTGCTAACTTAGAGATTTTTTCCGTTTCAGTATCGGCTAAATCTTTAGTTGCGTGTTTAAGGACATCATCTTTCTTAAACTGTGCCAATTCTTTTTGGAGTTCTACTCCACGATTGATTTCTTCATCTAAGGAAGTTTCCAAGTCGTCAACTTTTGTGAATAAGTCGTCAACCATATCAACTTTCTCTTCTGGAATATCAATGTAATGCTCTGAAAAAAGTGTTTTGAGTCCAGACATGAAATCTTCAACCAATTCGGAACGAATTCCTCTTTCGATTGCCAATTCATTTTCAGACATCCACTCTTCAACAACATAGGTAAGATACCCATCAACCTTTTCTGTAAGTTCTTTTTGGAAATTATCACTATTTGCTTCGTGCTCTGTTTCATGTTGAGCTTCGAGTTCTACCAACTTAGCATTAACTTCTTCCAAAACTTTTGCTTGAACTGCTGCTTCAAAAATGGTAGAGGCTTTCTCTTTGAATTCCTCTGTTAGTCCATCTTCACCTTGTATAAGTGCCTCAACATCTTCTTTTACATCGATATTAAGGTCTTCGGCTTTAACAGCTGCTTTAGTACGCTTAGATTCTACTTTTTCATCTTCATCTTCTTCGCCATCTTCGGCATCTTCAAGAATAGAGAAAGATTTCATAATTTCTTCGTATTTTGCAGTCAGTTGATCTTTTTTCAACTTATTAGCGATTTCATAAACTGATTTCAACATTCCATTTTTAGTTTTTGGAATTAATGACTCAAGTTTTGTTTTGGTACTAGGAATAGATTTCTCTCCTTTTTCTGCGGTCTTGAACTTGGCTTTTTTGTCCCGTTCAAAATCCTGAGATTCTTCTACTTCATCTTCTTCATCTTCATCAGCTTCTTCATCGACTTCTTCTTCTTCATCTTCATCAGCTTCTTCATCGACTTCTTCTTCATCGCCGCCGCCTTTTTTCTTCTTGGCATCGATAGCTTTTTGAAGAGCTGGAGGTAATGTACCTTCTTCTACTTCATCTTCTTCTTCTTCGCCGTCTGAAGAATCTTGCTCAGTAGCAGCTTTCCGTTTTTCAGAAAGTTTTCTTCGCGTCTTCTCTTCAGACTCTTTGGCTAAAATTTCTTCAGACATCTAAATCTCCTTGATCTTATTTAAATTAATTTTGTTCATCTATATTTACTATAGTGTTATTATTTAGTAAAATTATAACTTTGACATGAACGTTTCGAAAGCACTTATTTGTGTTTTTTCTGCCGTTTTCCGAGAAAGTTTAATTTGTTTTTCTATTCGGGCAACTTGGCGTTCATCTAGAATACCGTTATCCCAAATCCACTCTTTTCCTTCCATAATACCATTGACAAATGCCGCTGGTGCAGAAGGGTCGGCCACAATATCAGCAGCAGTTGCAAGATAAAAATCATCTTGTACTTGACTAACATTACGTCCTACAGGCTTTAATGAGCCCATTCCTCTAGATGAAACACCCAATCGGGCTCCTTCATCTATTAAATTCTTTACAATTTTGCCATAAGGTGTATCTAAAATTTTAGCTCTGCCAACAAAATTGTCACCATCTTCAGTAATGTTCTGAATCATGTGTGAAACTCGTTCCAAATTAACTGTTGGTCCTTCTGGGTGACCTAATTCACCGAATGCTCTACTTTGTTTGATATAATTTTGATCATATCGTAAAACTTCTTTTTCAAGAATTGCTTTTGGATATACTCGACCATTCCGGTTCTTCACATTAGCTTGCATGAAGACACCTTCAATAAAGTAATTTTTTCCTGTTGCTGTCGATTCACATATAAATTCGACATCTTCTAATGTTTCGCAAATAAGTCTCATTATTCTCCTTTATCTATTTCCTAATACGTAATCAACTGGATAACCTATGGCTGAATTTCCTTCATAATATGGAGTATCAAATCCAGTCATTTTAGATAATTCTATCCAAATTGTATAAGTATCTCCGGATGCTGCTCCTGCAGTAGTAAACTGAATATTTCCTAACTCACCACCTGCATTACCTACCGCATCTATTGGGATTGCTGGAAATTCTAAATTATTACCATTATATAATCCATTTCCACTTAATCCAGCAATGAGTGTTTCTGTAGTAGATCCATCCCATTCTACATTTACTGACATACCATTACATACCCATTGTATTTTATTGATAATAACTGAATAAGTCGATGATACTACCGGACCTGAACCTACAATATCTAAATGTGCCCCAGAAGCCATACCGTAAAGGTCATCTCCAACAGAAGGAGTAGTAAGAGCAGTAGTTGCTATTTTGTTAGTGTGATCCCAGCCTACTACTTGTACTTCTGTTCCATTCTTTTTGTAATCAGTAACTACATAATATTCCGTCATGTCTGTTCGAATTTCTTCGCCAATTTTAAATCCTGTATTTCCGGCGGTGACATTCAATATTATATTATACCATGCCCAATTAAGCTCAGAAAGGTCTATCTTCTTGACATTCGTTTCACCTGAACCATCAGAAACATTAGTAAATTTATATACAGTTTTCGTTTCTGTATCAATTAATTTTTGACTCGTTACTAAATCAGCCATTTTCTACTTCCTCGGATTCCTGTTCTGCTTCTCCATCTCTATGCAAAAAAGAGGTAGCAATTTCTTTTTTCTTATTTTCTAATGTTACCATTATTTTTTGTTGAAGGGCATCACCAATTGCAGCCTTTACTTGTGCAGCATCACTATTAACGGATAACGCCACAATATTCTCAATTGCAGACATTTCGGACATATATTCTCCTATTATTAAATATCTAATTATATTTATACTATTTATAAACTTTAACCACTAATTACTTTTAAATCTGGTTTTCTTTCAGCCGGATTATGTTCTTCCCATTGGCTGTCTTCACCTCCTTCAGGTGGAGGTGCGGCTTCTAACTTTTCTTGCTCCATCTGTTCTTTCATCTCTTCTATTTCTTCTTGAGTCAATTTAAGAATTTTCTTATTAATATATTCTTGAGAAAAGAATTTACCAACAACTTCATCTCTATATCCCATATCTTGAACCAAAATAGTCAAACGTTCTTTCATCATTTGAGAATCTTGTAATTCTTTAAAATGAGAATCTGATTGCCATTCATATACTATTTCATTTTTTATAAGAGGCCAATCTGTTGATGCAATTACACCCTTCAGAAGTAATTGTTTTTCAAGAAGATCATCAAACAAAAGAGCAAATCTTGATCGCAATCGTTCAATAAAACGAGTAAATTTAACCTCATCTCTAGAAATTTCTTCTGCTCTACCCAATACAAATCCGGAATCTTGTTCTAACCGTGAAGGGGGAATATTAAGTGCTTTGTATAATTTTGTTTTGAAGTACTCAACATCAGCCAATTCACCAAGATTCTCCCCTCCCGGTAACGTTGAAATTTCTGTACCTCTACCACCTTCTCTACGTGGAAGCCAGTAATCCTCTAGCATACTCATGTGCTTACGGTCATCTTTAATATCACCAGTCTGAGAATCATATACCAATTTGTTCTTATATTTGTTCATGATATCACGCAGATACTGTTCTGCTTTGATCTTAGGTAGATTACCAACATCAATGTAAAAAATTCTACGTTCAGGAGCACGTGAGATACGATAGATGACAACCGCATCTTCGATCATTCGTAATTGATTAAGAGGTTTGATTGCTTTGTGTAAATGACCCAATACAACTTTTCTATCTACATCTAATATACCAGAATGAACATAGGAAACGGAATCAGGAGATATTTGCATCGTCATTCCACCCTTTTCACTAGTAATTCCCATTTCATTAAATAGATAATATTCTTGAAATCCAGAAGTATCAAGTTGTGCACCTTGAGGTGTTTGAATAATTTTTGGTTGTCTAACCTTTTTTATTTTTAGGGGATCTATCGGACGTAGTTCTAATATACCACGCTTGGGGTTTTTATCATCAATGATAATATGAAAATACATTCTACCATCAACATACCACTTTTTGAGTAATTCATATCCAATTTTTCGAAAATCAAGCAAACGAACCAGTTCTGTAAATTCCGTTTTTATGCTTTCTTTAATATTGTCTGAAAGGTCTGATTTTTCAAGACTTATACTAACAGGACTCTCTTCTCTATTACAAACAATCGCTTCATTAATAACATCATCTATTGCTTGATCACACTCAGGGAAATTCGCCATGTCGCGATATTTCTGTATCATTTCAGCTTCATTTTTAGCTAAACCCTCAAAATCTACATGCATTCCATATGCAGATCCTGTGGGTCCCGCCTCAAGTGCACCATCTTCTGGTTCAGGAAGAGCAAAGGACTTTTTTCTTTTTTCGTCCTTGTCAACTCTTCCTATAGAAAAACCAAATAATTCAATTGCCATACATTGTTCCTAATAAGTTAAAAAAATAAATACTATTCATTTATGAAATCATCCTATTTTATCTTTTTCGATTGCCGGCGTTTTGACGCCTGTCGATGCCGTGACTGTTCCTGCAGTTCTCTTCCAGTATGCATATTCCCATGTGACTTCATATTCTTGAATTTCATTAGTTTCCCAATCAAGAGTAATTTCTCCAACAGAAGACGGCCAAGCATAGTAAAATTCATAGGACTGTAGTGCTACGCCAGTTCCAGTTTTCCCGAATCCTGCTACTGACAATGATCCAGTATATGTAGCATGTGACAACCAGTTTGCTGCTGAGGTCCTGGTATTGTCTTGACCACTATTCAATTTCTCCATCCAATCTGTTAACATATTTCTAACAAGAAAATCTTCATCATTATAAACGGTGTTTGTCCATTGTGTAGATTCTCTATTACCTGGAATCTGTATTTCTCTTCCCATATAAGAAATTGGAGTAGCAGTAATGGTAGATTCAGGAAAAGTTGCGGCTTTTGCCATATATTGATAATCTGCTACACCACCTGATGAAGTTCCTGGTACATTACACGTAACCTTGAATAGTGATTGTAGTGCTCCGCCGTTTTGAAGCTTTGATAAAAATGCATTTGGTGAAAAGTCACCCATAAGTTCTCCTTTACGCTTCCGCGCCGGTAGTTATGTTAAAAAGAATGGGAAAGTCTTTTTTACAAGTACACCCTTCGGCACTACCGTCTTTTCCCATTCTTCTATGTTATACTAGTATTTATACTACTATTATCCGCCTGTAATTTCGCTAAATTCAACACCAGATCGTACTGCTACGAATTGAAGTTGAATGAAGTTAATTGAACGTGATGGTTTCACATATATGTCTCCACGGAATTCGTTACGATCAACAACTTCCGCTGTATTATTACTATCGTCACAAACTACAGCAAAATCTTGAATCCCTTGTCTTCCTTGAACATTTCTCAAGAAAGGTTCTACAGTAGATACAAATCTTGAACGAGTAAATGAATCATTGAATTCAAACAAGAAAGATTTTGCCATATTAGCAATTGATTTTTCCAAAAGGATAAACAACCTTCGTACATTGATTCTATCAAATGCACTTGGTTTTGCTAATAGAGTTTTATCTCCGAAAAGAATAATTCCCTGACCCGGCATTCCCACTACAGGATTAATACCCTTTTTATAAAGTCCATCTCTTTGTGTTTTATTTGGATTAAAAGGAAGTTTGATTGCATTTCGAATATTTCCTCTCACTGCGCCAGCAGGAGACCAAAATGGATCACGGTTCTGATCTGTAAATGCACAACATCCAGCAATATCGCCATTCAAAGGAATGTATCGATATACATCATTGTACTTATCGTACATATACTTCCATCCAGAATCCATAACTGCATAAGAAGAACTAGGCATTGAGTCACGATGGGCTCTTACATCTTCAAGTTCTGAACCGGCATTATTAACAACATTAGATTGTAAAGGTGAAATAAATGCTAAACAATCTTTACGATATTCTGCAATATTATTAATAGCATAAATTTGTGTAGCTGCAGTAGCATCACCTGTCATTAAAAGTGTTACGTCCACTTCTTCTGTATTTTTGAATTGATCCATTCCAGTTTGAATATTTCCAGGAGTTGAAGCGGATCCTGAACTTCCTCCAGTCAAACTTGCTGTAACAATGGCACCTTTTGCATTAAACGTTCCCGTTGAAGGTCCGCCCCATGCAGTAGTTCCATAAGCCGCATCTACATCTCCTGCAGACGCATGATCCATCCAACGAACATACGATGATCCTCTATTAATTCTATCTTTATAATAATTACTTTGTCCGTCTTCGGTTTTAGAGCCAGATGCAACTGAAACACCAGAATATGTTTCCATTATAGTATTATTCGCACCAGAAATATCTCCATCTTCATCTTCTATTACTATATGAAGTTCATCATATGCTCCCATAGCTTTTGCTACATGTGCAGTAGTAGTAGGAGTATCATCAAATGAACCGGCATATTCCCATTCCCGTGAGAAAGTACTTGTTGCTGCAGTAACTACAAATGGATTTTGAACAGTCATTGAAGTGGCACTAGCTATAGCGGTAACTTTTCGTTCTTCTCCGTTTCCAGTAACTTTTATAATATCACCAACAGTCATTTGAGTATCAAATTGAGTAGATACTCCTGCTATAGTAGAACCATTAGCAGTAACCGATACAGTACCAATCATGTGAGAAACTGGTTCTGCAAATCCTGATCTCATTTTACGTGCTGCTATACCACTACCTATATCTGAACCCCATAAACTTCCTGCGGTAGCTGCGGTGGCAGAAGTAATTGTAAGAATTACCAATGAATATCCACCAAGAACAATAACATCTCCAACACTTAATTCTGTTAGATATTCTGATGATGATCCTGCGAGAGCTCCTCCCGATGATGTCCAAGCGGAAGTTCCAGACAATGCAACATCCGTATTGGCATTAAGTGTTCCATCTGCGTTGGTATTTGCTTTAGCGGCACCACACATAGAAACTTTTAAACTATTTCCTAAGTCTCCAGGATATTTTGCTACAAAGGGACCGTAATCATTATTTTGTGATCCACCCATTTGAGGATCATAAGTGTTTTCATAATCTTCATCATTTGCAATATAAACTGTATTTGCTGAGTCCATTGTTGCATTTTTTGCGTCACTCGTATTAGGTGTACGTACTACTTTAAGATTCGCAGAATATGCGAGATAGCTTGCGGCAGTAAAAAAGTTTTTGTATGTGTCTGCATCGGGTTTGCCAAAGATACCTGCTAATTGTTGCTCATTTGTTACTATTGTTCGTTCATATGCTGGTCCCCACTTAAAAGGCCCTGCAATTGCTCCTTCTGTCATTGAGACTTCAGGTACAACAGTAGTTAAATCAATTTCTTTGGTTACAACGCCCGGACTAATTGTAAAAGGCATCTTTTATCTCCTAGATATATGTGTGTTCTTAGTTATGGTGAATTGCCATATTACAGTTATTTATTATTTTACAGTTCTCTAAAATGATAAATATTAAGTGTTATCATAAATATACAGAAAGTCCAATGACAAAAGATAAATTAATAAATCATAAAAATATACAAGAACGATTTCTTAAAAAAGTTGACCGTTCTGAAACAAATACAAAATGTCATATTTGGCTTGCTTCTAAAAATAGAACAGGTCATGGTATGTTTTCTGTAATGGGAAAAACTATACCAGCAAGTAGATATGCGTTTATGATGTATGGTAATTTCTCATCAAATTCTGGAGTACGAGGTGAATTAACACCTAGTGAAGTAGTAACTCAAACTTGCTTCAATCCATCCTGTGTAAATCCTAAACATCTTGAAGTATCCGATAAAAGAAAAATAGGAAAAAGATTATCTATCCGACCCGAACAATTGATTACTGGTTCTCTAAGTTTTTTAAACAGATTGAAAAAGGAAAGACCTGATCTATCTAATAAAATTGAAGATTTAATAACAGAAATAAACAACCCACCTACTGAAGTTAATTTTGCGGATATAGATCCTTTTTCAAGTTCTCCAGAACTCTAGCCCGCTATATTTTTCTATAATTTTTTTACCTAAAACTCTTTCAGGATCATTATTACTTTTTGATATGGTTTTTCTAACTTTATGTAAATCCTTCATACCATATATCTCATCATTTTCGCGATGTTTATTTTTTATATTAGTATATTGATGTTTATATTCAGCAATTCCTAAAAATTTATAAATTGCCTTTATAGACTCTTCAGTTTTATTAATTAAGTCCTCATACTCTACAAGATGCACCACATCCATTCGTTTTTCGACATATATTTTTGCTAAAGAATTTAATGATTGTTTAACTGATCCTGATTGTAAATCCATAAAATACATACATCTATTTTCATCAGTAAGTCTCCAACCTCTTTGCGTTACTGCATGATCAACAAACGTTAAAGATTTTGATTTTCTATTTAACATAATCCATGATGAAAGAATATCTGCAACGGAACGAACAGGACAAATAATTTTTACATTTTCCGTAATCATTTCTGCGGCCTGGAGCATACCTGTCCAACCTCTATTTTTATCTATAATAATTTGACTATCATTATCAGAATACCAATCATTAAAAAGCCTAGAAGCCATATTTGTAGTAAATTGGTCATTTGGAAATGCTTGAAACGTAAGACTCTGTTTAAGAACACGATCCATTCCTATTAAAATTTCAAGTATCGGTGATGTAGGCCCTACATAAATATTCGGATTTTGATTTAATATTGAGCCGAGTAAAGTTATGCCCGACCTAGGTAAGCCAGCCAAAAAATAAACAATCATAATATATTAAAGGGTATTCTTTTTTGTTGTATATGTTTCTTTTAATACATTGAGTTTATCTGTCATCGTTTGTGTACGATTAACCCAATCATATTCTAGATCCTCTATTAAATCTAATATTTTTTGATATCCTGCTACTGTAGGTTCTGCAAGTTCTATCTTATTTATGTTAGCTTGAATAGGTACAAGTCTGAAGGATGATCTTTCATCATCAGAATATGCCATTTATCGATCCTCCTTTTGTTGTCTTTTAAAACGTGTCATATATTCTTTATTAGTCATCGATCTTTTATTAAATAATCTTTCACTAACTTCATCGGCATGGTTTACATATTTATCGCGCATTTCATCCAAAAATTCTTCTAAATGTAATGAGGTTAACTTTGTATCATGTCTTATTAAATCTTCCACTTCATTAATATAATTACCAACTTCAATTAAAGCAAGTTGAATATGAACACCAAATTGCTGTAAATATTCTAATGTAGCTTCCTTGCCATGATTATATTCAATTAAATTTCGATATAACATTTCAAAACCTCTACGAATATGGTGTGCTTTTTCTTCATTTTCAAAAGATTCTTCATCCCATTGATCAATATTATTTTTCTCTTTTATTGAATCATATGCATCGGCAAGAATAGCAATATCTTTCATACTACCATTTGCTTTATTTTGAAGGGTTTCAATATTATTTTTTAATAATATAAGTTTTGCAGTATCGATTTTTGTACGGTCTTCTTTTTCTTCTAATTTTGCAATTTTTAATTCTAATTTAGCATGAGTTAAATGTGCATCATATAATGCCGTTTTTCGTTTTTCTACTTCAGCTAAAATTTGTCTTAACATCCTATAAGGTGATTGACCATTTAACATTGTCAAAGTCATCATCGTTATAGTTGCTTGACTATTAGTTCTATCAAACATTCTGGTCTGTAAATTCAGTTCCGGCAAACTTGCAATAACTTTTTTTACCAATGCTGAATTATCACACCAACTAATAAGTTCATCCTGTAATACTAATTCATTTTTTTTCATATTTTTTCATATAATCAAATTTTAACCTCCTGCACAACCACCGTGTTTACCATGGTCATAAGTACTGTGAGTCATGGTTCCGAAGTCAGTTGCATTGCCTGTTGTTGCTATAGTTATATAATCTATGTGGTTGCTATCATACCACCCATTTGAAGTCTCGCCGTGTGACCCTCCAAAACAGGCTCTGCTTAAATCTGTAACGGCACCAGGAGAAAACGAACCACCGTCACCCAGCTCTGGTTCAAGACCACCAGTAGTCGTTAGATCACCAAAATCGGATGCGTTTGCCGGTGTAGCAAAATTTCCATAATCAATTTGTTTAAAGATAGTTGATCCATAATTGCCCTTGCCACCGGCAAATATATATCTAGTTGCATCTCCAGTTCCAGAAGTTTGACACTTCTCACTCGTTAAATCACCAAAATTAGTTGCATTGCCTGTTGTTGCTATAGTTATATAATCCATTATATCAGTATAATAGTTATTAAATTGACCATATCCTCCAGCAAAAATACCGTAGATACCATCACTGGCTGCCGCGGCACCAAAACTTCGACCAGCAGTTAAATTACCAAAATCTGTTGCGTTGCCCGTTGTTGCTATAGTTACATAATCAATAACTTCCAGGTCAACATTATTAGTACCTTGTCCTGAGTCGTTACTTCCAGTTCGATCCTGTCCTCCAGCCATTACACCTAATGTACCATCCGAACAGGCACCAGAACAATATTTGTCTCTTGCAACAGTCATATTACCAAAATTAGTTGCATTGCCTGTTGTTGCTATAGTTACATAATCTATAGTCTTATCACCTTGACCATAGGACTGTGGGCCACCGCCCATCATCAATCCTCTAGTACCATCTGAAGTTCCACTCATTCCCTTCATGCCCCTAGAATGGGTTAAATTACCAAAATTAGTTGCATTGCCTGTTGTTTGTATAGTTATGTAATCTATGAATACCTGTTGTACGCTACTGTTCCATCCCTGTCCTACATCACCACCAAAAAATAATCCTCTACCGCCATACCATTGCGCTTCTACACCAACATGTAGACCTCTGTGATGTCTTACTAACATAATGTTATATCCTTTATTAAGTTTTCTGCATATCTTGTCCTACAATAGCACCATACCAGCTGGTTCCATTATCCCATGATGTAAACGAATAGACATCTATCGCATCGTTTCCTGTAGTCATGGTAGGGGGAGTTTGACCTGCCCACCACCAATCTGGACCCGATCCCAAGAAATTAAAATCTCTATCTGTAGAACCTTGGATGACTTTTACAATAAAATTGGATAAATAATTTGCCGTAGCATGAACATTAGTAAATGAATAAGTTCCAACGGTACCTGATGCATTTTGTAAATCCCACACAAAAAAGTTACCAGTTGCTAAATCGGCAGACGCGGTTGTTCCAGATATAGAACCAGTTCCTATTTTTTCAACTATACCACCATTCAAGGTAATTGTTGATCCTGATCCTAATGCACCCATATCAACTGTTTGCCAACTTGAAGAGTTATCTCCATCCTCCCTCAGAAACTTAGTTCCTCCAGTTTCACCTGTTGATAGGATTGCTGTTCCTTCTGGAGTATGGTCTCCAACTGTTTGCCAACTTGAGGAATTATCTCCATCTTCTCTTAAAAACTTTGTTCCTCCAGTTTCACCTGTTGATAAAACAGCAGTTCCTTCAGGAGCACCGATAATGGAATCGGTATCTATCCATGTAGAACCGTCTTGCTTCTGTAGAACTAATTTATTACCGGCTCCCGCCGCGGGTTTAATTATTAAATCTGCCATTTTTTATTCCTTAAAGTTTTCTCTGGTATTTATCTAAGTATATAATCGTCTTGCATTATCATCTACTACATCCCAAGATTGACCTTCAGTATCTACAACAGTTTCTTGTGCCATACCATCATCTATAATTCCAAACGGCAACATATCTTGTTCTAAAGTTTCCATTTGATCTTCCCACATTTTTTTTCGTACATCCATATTTGTTAACTCCTTGAAATATCGTTGTTGAACTAACCATGAAAATATTACCAATGTCATTGCTAGATCATCATGTGCGCCTTCTTCCGCTTGATACGTATTATTTGTTAAAGCAAAAGTTGTAAGTTCTTTAATCGTTTCAAAATCTGGAATGATTAATTGGTCTTGTTCTATCAAATCTTTTAATGCGGCACATCCTATTCTCTTAATTTGTTTACTTGTTCTTATTCCCAATTGAATGTTCTTTGCAAATCCACCGCCTATTTGTTGTCCTGCTCTACCTCTCATAGTAACAATCATTATATTTTCATACTCTAAATCATAATGAAGTGTATCTGCTACTTGAGAACCAATATCATTAACTTCAATTAAAACATGCGCTTGATTATATTTATTACCTACATTATGAATTACGTTTGGATATAACAACGGTGAAATAGTATTATCTCTAAACACCGCTACTTGTGTATAGGGCATTTCAGAAACATCAAATACTACAAGAGCAGAATAATCTACACCTTTTCCTTGTGAAGTATCTGCTACTAATGCATATGTATGATTTTTAATTGGTTCCTCATATACAGATAAATTATTGTTAATATGTAAAGGAGTCTTAAATACCATTGATCTAAGTTTTGATGGAGCAATTAGTGTATATGTTGATCCAACAAACTCACATTCAAACTCTTGGGTAAACTGTACTTCAGAAGTATTACGTATTGTTTCCTCTTTCCACTTCAAATCTCTTCCCGGCATATCTGACCAATGAACCTCGATTGGAACATAATCATTTCTACCTTCTTCTGCTTCTATCCACATCTTATAAAACATATTCATACCAAGTGGAGTTGAAACAATAAGTACCTTGGTTGATTCACCAGAAGAAATTGTAGGATAAACAGAAGTGAAAAAAGATTCAGCTATATTTTGAGGAACGTGGGCAAACTCATCAAGAAAAATGATATTGAATGAACTACCACGAACAGCCGAACTAGAAGTTGCTGCAGCAATAACCTTAGAGCCGTTCTCTACTTCAATATTACCTTTGTTCCATACAACTGCACCTTGTTGTAACCACTTAGGTAAATTTTCGTATGCAAGTTGTAATCTAGAAAGAAGTTCTCTTGCTACCGCTCCTTTGTTGGCTAGGATAGCAACGTTAACACTTTCATTGAACAGAACGTAATGAAGAAGAAATGCGATGATAGTGGTTGATTTACCCGTCTGTCTGGGCATTTTACAGATCACAAAACGATTATCATTGAACTTACGTATCATATCTTCTTGATAATCATACATCTCAAATGGAACTAACCCTCTATCTACATGAATAATTTTGACAAAATTCTTTATGAAGTATTCAGGGTCTTCCTTACATTTCATATATTCAGTAAGGGTTTCCTCTGTCCACTCTATAACCTGACCAACATTCTTTAAGTTGGGGTTTCCTAAATAATTTTCACTCGGCACGTTTTACCTTTAAGAGTTTTTGTAATTCGGCGGTAGAACCAACAAAAACTGCTTGATTTGTTACTTGTGATGGTCCCTTTTCTATAGTCAATTCTTTTTTTGTTTTATGTAGTGCCATTAATTCTTTATTGGCATCTAATCCAGATTTGATTAACTGTCCGACTACTTCAAAAGCACGAGGATGTTCAGACTGCTTTGCAATCTCTAACATCTCTTCTACCGCGTCTTGATTTCTTTCGATTAAATTGTAGTAATTTTCACGGGCATAATTATAATCAATGTCATCATCTTTACCCTCTGTATTAGGTAAAATTCTTGAACTTGGTTCTGGTTTAAGTTCAGATGTAGGAATTAAACTTGTAATTTCTAATATTTCATCTATTCTTCCGTCCACTATATCTTTCATTATTCCCTATCATTATAAATTAACATCTAAGCCGGTTGTTGGATTATTATCTATAGGATTATCAAAATATTCAAATGTTTGTGAATATCCAAAATCATCACTTGCTACAACATCATTGGCACCAGGAGTGGTTGTTATTCTTGTTTTAATTCCGGCCATTGCAGCATCAGAACTTGATTCACTAAGAATCTTCATTATACCTGTAGCATCAGGAGATCCTGCATCTGCATCTAACAACATATAATTTGTTGAAAAATCTGTACTATCTTCCAAGACAATATATTCTGAAACTCCTGCTTCTGCTGGTAATCTAAGATTTACTATAACACTTTTAGTAACTGATCCAGATTTAACATCAGGATAAATATATCCCTTTAACATAAAATTTAAAGTCCATATAATTTCTCTTCTTACAACTAAGTCTCCTTCATATGAATCCTCAATTGCAACATCATTCAATATTATTGTAATATCTGGCTTAATGTTCATAGAAGGTACCAAATTTACACTAACTGTGAATTCTGGTGTAAAGAAAGGAACGATCTGTTCAAAAATTTGTGCACCGTCTTCTGAATTATCTACCATAGCAGACAAAGTAAAATCAAAATTATAAGGTACGGGATTATATTGTTTTAATAATGTAGTGGAATTCGTAGCATTATTCGCGGCATAAGTTTGACCCATTGTATTTAATTTTCTAGTTGGATCATATGTAATAGCATTTAAATCAAATCCCATTCTTGGTAAACTTATTTGAAGACTTTGATCTGATTTAGAACCTCTTCTCACACGCAATAACATTTTATCTTTAGCTTCATATGCTATCGGAACTTTAATTTGTTCTGTTACTACACCAGCTGAATTTGTTCTTTGGATATTAATATCATTAAAAAGTGTTCCAAATACAGCAACATATTTTCTGATAGTTTCATGATAATAAGTTTGTCCTAACATTATAGGCTCCCGAACGGATTACCTTCGGTGAAATCAATAATAGAATCTGCTTCTTGTTCTATTGCTAAATTATCACCTGCAGAGGCTGAAGTTGAATCTTGTGCATTAAATGATGTGACCGAATAACTGGCTCCTGAACTGTCACCAATAATATTAACAGTACCAGAAAAATTGCCTGTCATATTAATAAGATTTAATATTTTAGTTGTAGAACCCCAACTTGCTACCTCTCCTTGTACTGTTGCTGCTTCTAAAGACTCTCCTTGATATACAATCTCTTCTACTGTATAGTCTCCGCTTCCAGTATCCATTGTAAAATCTAAAGAATATGCTTGTAATCGTTCAATTTTATCAATGTCTTCTATACCAGTGTTTAATTTTTGATCTGAATAAGTAAACATTTCACACACAAGATCATAAACTTGCAATCCACCAGTTTGATAAAATACCGATTCATCTTCTACAAACAGAACTTGAAATAATGCATTAGTCAAAGGAAAATATATTATATCTCCTTCTTTTGGAGCAGTATCTCTTCCATCACCAACTAATCCTAATTCTGCCCATCTGCGTCTTGCTACAGTAAAAGTAATTTGATCATTTATTTGTAGTCCAAATTTTGCAACAAAATCACCTTCACCTTCAAACCCATCAATAGTTTTAATGTACATTTCAATTGTATGAGCACTATTATATTCGGAAAGCGCATCTTCACCCAATAAGAGATCCTCTTTAACAAGGGTTCTTGGGCAATAATTAACATCAATTCCATAAGTCTTAATGGACTCAATCATAAGATTTTCTGCTAATCTTTGATCTGCTGTATTTTTTCCATGATGATTGAAATAAGGATTAGTGGCCATTAAATGTTATCCTATCAAATGATCTACGGGCAATTCATATCTTAATTGCATTTGTTCTTCTATGGTTGTGATTTCTGTAACTGCATCATCATATAATTGTCTACCATTAAGAGTCAATCCACCGGGAAGCTGCATACCTTCATATTTAATTAAATTTTGACCCCATTGCTTTTTTAGCAATAATGTGGCATATTGTTTAAGAAATATATCACCCCAAATATCCGCATATGTAGAAGGATCAAGAATTCTGTCACATTCTACTATTATCCAATCATCAATATCGGCATCTGCACCCCAAGTAATATCTAACCATAATTTATCAGCATGTCTATTATATCTGAACATAGGAGAACCTGTAAACATTTCACCAATTAATTGTAAATGCTGTCGTTTTAGTTCATGAGATACTAAATCTCCACCTAAATTATGGACTTCATTTAAAGCAAATTGATATTTAACAGAAAACATACCAGAGCCAGCTGATTCATTATCTGAAAAAGGTATTATTCTCCTCACTCCAATAATTGCTTCAGCAATATCTATAAATTTATTATCAAAGTCTCCTATTACAGTTGCCGTAGAAGCATGAGTTGTTGCCGTAGCGCCGGAGTCTTCTCCTGTTAGAATTTCACTTGTAGAAAAAGTAGTAGTAGTATTACCGTAATACGTATTACCATCTCCACCAAATTTAACATCTGGGTCCTTGAATCTAAGTGTAGTGTTTGCACTATGATATTCATGTACTCTTGCTCTTACTCCACTTGTTCCTCCAGTAAAATATTCACCATTTGAAAAAGTTCCTGTAGGAGCTCCTGCTAATGTTACAGTAGAACCAGAAATTTGATGTTTTAGAAATGTGTTTTCTGTTGCATCAAAATGATATTCTTGAAAAAATTGAAGTGCATCATCTACACAATCTTCAACTTGATCATCATCTAGATTTAATTCTACTACAGGCCATCCAAGTTTTCGTTTGCAATATTCCTTAAAAGTAGTTCTAGTAGTTGGTTGTGCCATTATTTTGTCGCCTCCGGTGAAACTGTTATAAGACCTTCTACTACTCTTTCTATATCTCCTCCTGCTTGTGTATATTCTACATCAAATACATAATTTCCATCTGATATTGCTGTTGTTTGTGTAGAGGTCAAAGAAAATGTCACATTTGATCCTTCAATTACTGTAGTGAAAGCATGAACATTATTCGATGAATGGTAGGATTGTCGCATTTTACCTGCTGTAGTTCCAGTAGAAATTGTAACATTTGCTCCTGCGGTATCTTTAGCGGTAACAACTTTGGAAAAGGTGCAACCTTGGTCTAATACAAAATTTAAAACTTGTTTTTGGAGTGTTAATGCCACAATCTATCTCCCTGTAATAGTATAGTTTAGTTGAGGTTTCTATACTATTTAGTAAGATTATGGTTTAGGGGATTAATAATTATCAACCTTAGATTTTAGTTCATCAATTTGTACTTGTTGTTCTTTAATAGCTTCTAAAAGAACGGCGGTCATTTTTGAATATTGAATACCTCGTGCTTTACCACTTTCATCATGTGAAACTAAGTTAGGAAGAATTTCATCTACATCTTCTGCGATAAGTCCGTAATTATTTGATCCTAAATGTTCATCTTTCCAATCAAATTTAACTCCTTGCATTTGTAGAACGGCGGGAAGTATATTTTCAATATTTGAAATATTACATTTTGTTTCTCTCATTGAAGTTTCTGTAATGGTTCCAGCCACTTCTAATTTTGTAGTAGGATTAGTTGTACCAATACCGACATCACCGGCAGCTTCAATACGCATTCGTTCAGAACCCGCAGTAGTCAAAATTAGTTCATCATTATCTGTTCCTGGTGAAGTTTCTGCTCGTATATGAGTATCCTCATCTACATCTTCTACTGAGCCAAATTGTGTCCATGCTGCCCCAGTATATCCTTCAAAGAAATTATATTCTGTATTAAATCTAATACCTGCTTGTGTAGCAGTACCTCTATTAGATGCTGTACCAGCAGGAATTACAAGAGCGGTGGTTCCAACAAATTGGCCAGCTGGCGCGACACCATCTTGTTGAGCATAAATTGGAATTGCTCCAGCTGCAGCTGCATTGTTATTAATTACACTTAATAAATGTCTTGCAGTAACATCAGCTGAATTTGATTCAACATAAAGGGCCGAGCCTGAAGTAAGTCCATCTGCGGAGATATTTACAACTTTACCAGTAGTTAATGAATCTAATGCAACATTAAGACCAGTTCCTGTAATTGTTGCCGCACTAACAAGATCCATCATTACACCTGAGGTGATAGCACCACAAGAAAGTTTAAATGCTGTTCCAGAAGTAATTGCGTCAGCAGAAATATCTACAGCATTAGCCGTTTGAGTCGAGGCATTTACATCTACTGCTATTTGGTCAACATCTAATGCTTCAATAGTGAGAGCAGGTTTACCTGAATCTACTTTTTGTGAAGCAGTCAAATGTCCTGTAAAAGTATTTGCCCAGAAGTGGGTGGTATTACCCAAATCAAATACAAGAGTTGTATTTGGAATTATATCAGAATTTATATCTGCTTCAAAGGTTACTTGATCTGTTGTGGCATCACCAAATATAAGATTACCACCTACGGTAGTATCACCTACACAGTTAATATCACCCCAGACTTTTAAATCTTCTCCTATATGTACAGATTTTCCTACTCCTATACCACCATGGGTAATTATAGAACCCGAAGTAGGTGTAGTAGAATTTGCTGTATCAAGTACCTTAATGAAATTATTCATTCCACTAGGCTGAGTCATTATAATAAGTTCATTATCTTTGACTCGCCATTGGT
>Ga0209709_10001260_pt1 | contig 23513 bp, 19 predicted proteins | sample ArcticOcean_MG_C_2_FD_187435 | JGI IMG/M metagenome (GOLD analysis project Ga0209709, IMG submission 187435) | Marine microbial communities from western Arctic Ocean - ArcticOcean_MG_CB4_136 (SPAdes) (version 2) | ecosystem: Environmental > Aquatic > Marine > Oceanic | place: Arctic Ocean...
TTGAAATTCTCCATCGCTGTATGTAGACGTGATGATTTTTCCAAGATCAACTCCGAAAGAATCAGAGATTTTTTTTGCAAGAATTTCAGTTTTTGTACAGTTAAAAAGTTTTGGGTTGATTTGTGACATGCTAATTATAATTATCTGTTAGGTATGATAAAAATACTACCAGCTAAAATATAAATTAATTTTCAGTGAGTTGTCATTATATGATTAATATTTTGATGACTTAAGAGTTATTATTATTATTTTTACAAACTCTAAAAAATTGCTCAAGTGGCGGAATTGGTAGACGCGCTGGATTCAAAATCCAGTTCTTTTAGAGTGTGGGTTCGATTCCCACCTTGAGTACTAAACGGGAGACCTTCGAAAGATTGTCTCCCGTTTTATTTAAAACATTTTTCAAACTACTAATACCATATAATATAGTAAAAAAGTTAACGATAAGTAAATAGAATTATTTACTACTTCATTGCAGTTCAATTAAAACCCTGCTATTCATGGTCAATAAAATGTCATTGGTATATTAAATTTCATAACTTATACAATTAAAATTTAATCAAAACAAGAAAAAAACGAAAAGTGTATTATTGGATTAGCAGATTATGCTGCTATTGAAGCTTTTAAACGTTATAAATTTTAGTGTAAATAAAGATTTATATATTTATAAGTATAATGTGATAATAAAATATAAAAAACTATGAGTAAAAGTAATGCTAAATCTTATTGGAAAGAAAATATACGATATGTGTTAATACTAATGTTTATTTGGTTTTTAGTATCCTTTGGAGCAGGAATATTATTTAAAGACAATCTTAATGAATTTAAAATAGCAGGTTTTAAATTAGGCTTTTGGTTTGCTCAACAAGGATCTATGTATGTGTTTGTTATATTGATATTTGTATATGTCCATTTAATGAATAAACTTGATAAAAAATATGGTTATGACGTATAGTTTATTATTGGAAGGAATAGGAGTTCAAAATTGGACATACATATTAGTCGGAATTACTTTTTCAATTTATATAGGAATTGCTATTTGGTCAAGAGCTAGTTCAACAAAAGAGTTTTATATAGCTGGTGGAAATATATCTCCATTAGCCAATGGAATGGCTACTGCTGCAGACTGGATGAGTGCAGCGTCGTTCATTTCTATGGCTGGTATCATATCTTTTGCAGGATATGATGGTGCCGTTTATTTGATGGGATGGACGGGTGGATATGTTCTCTTAGCTTTATTATTAGCACCCTATTTAAGGAAGTTTGGTAAATTTACAGTTCCAGATTTTATTGGAGATCGTTATTATTCTAATACAGCACGATTTGTAGCAGTAGTTTGTGCTCTTCTTGTATCATTTACCTATGTGGCAGGACAGATGAGAGGAGTTGGGTTGGTTTTTTCACGCTTTTTAGAAGTTGATATTAATACTGGTGTTATTATAGGGATGATTATTGTCTTATTTTATGCTGTTTTAGGTGGAATGAAAGGAATTACTTATACCCAAGTAGCTCAATACTGTGTCCTAATTTTTGCATTTATGGTTCCTGCAATTTTTATTTCCATTCAAATGACAGGTAATCCAATTCCACAATTAGGTTTTGGAGGTGAATTAGCAGATGGATCGGGTATATATTTATTAGATAAGTTAGATGGATTAAGTACAGATTTAGGCTTTGCTGAGTATACAGAAGGTTCAAAGTCATTGATTGATGTATTTGCAATTACACTAGCATTAATGGTAGGTACAGCAGGTTTACCACACGTAATTGTTCGTTTTTTTACAGTTAAGCGTGTTAAAGATGCACGAAAATCAGCAGGTATAGCTCTACTACTTATAGTTGTTTTATATACTACTGCACCTGCAGTAGCAGTATTTGCAAGAACTAATATGATTGAAACTGTTTCTAATCAACCTTACAGTTCTGTTCCAGAATGGTTTAAAAAATGGGAAGCAACAGAACTTATTAAATTTACAGATAAAAATAAAGATGGATTAATTCAGTACGTTGCTGACGAAAATAATAATGAATTAATAATAGATAATGATATCATGGTTTTGGCTAATCCTGAAATAGCTAAATTACCTGACTGGGTAATAGCTTTAGTTGCTGCAGGAGCGTTAGCTGCAGCATTATCAACAGCAGCAGGTTTATTATTAGTGATTTCTGCATCTGTATCTCATGATTTAATTAAAAAAATGATTAATCCAAATATTTCTGAAACTGGAGAATTATTAGCAGCTCGTTTATCCGCTGTTGTAGCAGTATGTGTTGCTGGTTATTTTGGCATTAACCCACCCGGATTTGTAGCAGCTACGGTTGCATTAGCATTTGGTCTTGCTGCAGCTTCATTTTTTCCAGCAATAATATTAGGTATTTTTTATAAAAAAATGAACAAAGAAGGCGCAATAACAGGAATGATTGTTGGTATATTATTTATGCTATTTTATATGACTAAATTTAAGTTTGGTTGGTTTGGTGGTGGTGAAGAGACTGATTGGTGGTTTGGTATTTCTCCTGAAGGCTTTGGTAGTGTAGCTATGGTTTTAAATTTTATTGTTTCAATAACTATAATGAAATTTACTAAGGAGCCTCCAAAATATGTTCAAGAAATTGTTGAGAATATTAGAATACCAATAGACGCTGGAGAAGCTACTCATTAAACTTAAAACTAATGACATAAAGATTATATTAAATCAGATCTTAAAATAGATTTGTTAATTATAATATAAATTGGTAATTGTAAATTCAAATTAAATAACAACTTAATGAGTAATTATCACATAAAACATCTAAAAGAATATTATAAAGTTTACAAAAAATCTGTAAATGAACCTGAAAAATTTTGGGAAGAGATTGCGGACAAGAACTTTATATGGAGAAAAAAGTGGGATACTACATTAGAATGGGACTTTTCAAAACCTGAAATTAAGTGGTTTAAAGGAGCTAAATTAAATATTACAGAAAACTGTATTGACAGACATTTAAAAACTCGTGGTGATAAAACTGCAATTTTATTTGAACCAAACAGCCCCGATGAAGAAGCTCAACATATTTCATATAATGAACTTCATAAAAAAGTAAATAAATTTGCAAATGTTCTTAAACAAGAAGGAGTTAAAAAAGGAGATCGAGTGTGTATTTATGTGCCAATGATTCCAGAATTAGCTATTTCCGTTTTAGCATGTGCTAGAGTTGGAGCTATACATTCTGTTGTTTTTGCCGGATTCTCTGCAAATGCATTAGCAACTAGAATTAATGATTCTGAATGTAAAATGGTAATTACTGCTGATGGTTCCTTTCGAGGCACTAAAACCATTGATTTGAAAGGGATAGTGGATGAGGCTTTAAAAAACTGTTCTTGTGTAAAGTCCGTTTTAGTTACTAAAAGGGTAATGACTGAAATCAATATGAAAAATGGTCGAGATAAATGGTTAGCATCTTTGTTAGATAATGCATCTGATGAATGTGAAGCTGAAATTATGGATGCTGAAGACCCTTTATTTATATTGTACACCTCTGGATCAACAGGTATGCCTAAAGGAATGGTTCATACAACAGCTGGCTATATGGTTTATACTGCATATACATTTAAAAATGCATTTCAATACAAAGAAAATGATGTGTATTGGTGTACTGCAGATATTGGTTGGATTACTGGACATAGTTATATTGTATATGGCCCGTTAGCTAATGGAGCTACAACGCTTATGTTTGAAGGTATTCCTAGTTACCCAAATTATGGACGTTTTTGGGATATTGTTCAAAAACATAAAGTAAATCAGTTTTATACTGCCCCTACTGCAATAAGAGCATTAGCAAAACAAGGTTCTCATTTTACTGATAATTATAATTTATCTTCTTTAAAAGTGTTAGGCTCAGTTGGAGAACCGATTAATGAAGAAGCGTGGCATTGGTATAATGATAATGTAGGGAAAAAGAAAAGTCCAATAATTGATACCTGGTGGCAAACTGAAACGGGGGGGATTATGATAACTCCTATTCCTTATGTAACTCCTATAAAACCAACCTATGCTACATTACCATTTATTGGAATTCAGCCTTGTTTAATGGATGAGAATAATAACGAATTGAAAGGAAATCAAGCAGAAGGAAAGTTATGTATTAAATACCCTTGGCCTAGTATTGCTAGAACTATTTGGGGCAATCATAAACGCTATAAAGAGACATATTTTTTAGCATTTGAAAATAAGTACTTTACAGGTGATGGGGCTTTAAGAGATGAAATTGGCAATTATAGAATTACAGGCAGAGTAGATGATGTTATAATTGTTTCTGGTCACAACTTAGGAACAGCGCCAATTGAGGATGCAATTAATGAGCATCCGCTGGTTTCGGAGTCTGCTATTGTTGGATTCCCTCATAATATTAAAGGAAGTGCCTTGTATGGTTATATCACTTTAAAAGATATTGGCGAATCTAGTAATCACGATAATCTAAGAGGAGAAATTAATCAACTAATCAATGATAGGATTGGTCCAATTGCAAAGTTGGATAAAATTCAATTCGCTAGTGGTTTGCCAAAAACACGGTCAGGTAAAATTATGAGAAGGATTTTAAGAAAAATAGCTTGTAATGAAACTAATCATTTAGGAGACACTAGCACTTTATTAAACCCAGAAGTAGTTAAGGAGATTATAGATAATGCTTTGATATAATAAATTCTAATTATTTATAACATTTTTAAATTACTAATTTCAAGGTCTGTTAAGTTTTTCCAATGACCTCTCGGGATATCTTTTTTAGTTAACCCTCCTATTTTAACACAATCAAGTCTTAAAATATCATATTTGAAATGATCAAATATTGTTCTAATAATTGAATTTCCAGTATTTTTGATACTTAATCCTATTTCCTTTTTTGTTGAATTTGCCACATAACTAATTTCCTCAACAGATATTAATTTTCCATCAATTTTAAAGCCATCTTTAATTTGTTTTAAATGTTCCGCTTTTAAATTCTTGTCTAACTCGATATAAAACAACCTAGCTACACCTTTTTTTGAATTTACAAATTTGTTCATTACTAATTCATCATTAGTAAATAGCAATAAACCAGTACTGTTTCTGCCTAATCTACCAACAGGTTTGATTCTAGATTTAGTAGCATTGGATACTAAGTCCATTACAGTTTTTCCTTTGGATTGACTATCGGTAGTTGAAAAACCTTTTGGTTTATTTAATAATACATATGCTTTTTTTTCTGGATAAATTCGAGCACCATCAAAACGAACCTCATCATCTAAATCAACCTTACAACCCATTTCAGTAACCACTTTTCCATTTACTTTAACGCTTCCAATAGAGATGTGCATGTCGGCATCTCTTCTAGAGCATATTCCAGAGTTTGAGATAAATTTATTTAATCGAATTTTATTATCCATGATATTTTTTTTCAAAGATATATAGATATATTATATATAGTAATTTAATAACAAATAAAATTTCTCTAAAAATAAGTCTAAATCAATCAAAACAATACTTAGAACCCCTAAAACAATAATAAATTTTAATAAATTATGAAGTAAATTATAATGTTTCTTGTTATTTGAATTCCATAAAATAAAAACAAACAATAGTAGTGTTATTATACTAAAATAGTAGTAATAATACATACTTCCCGTTTCATAGTAGCTAAGTAATAAATATATAATTACAACAGTTAAAAGAATACTAAATGTGATCAAATATTTACTTGTTCTTTCTCCGTAAATCACTGGAATTGTTTGGTAATTTAAAGTAAAGTCTCCTTTAATATTTTCTAGATCCTTGATTAATTCCCTTATATAAATAACTAAAAATAAAAACATTGCATACATAAATATGATTGATTCAAAGTTTTTATAATAAATTAATATTATTAAAAAAGGAATTACTGAAAGAAAAGATGAAACAATGTTTCCGACGATTAATGTTCTTTTTAGTCTATGTGAATACAACCAAATCATAAAAATATAAATAGAGAAAAAAAAGACGGATTTCCATGAAACCAAATAAGATGTTAATACACATAAAAAGTTTAAGAAAATATAAAGTTTTAATTTTGTCCTTTTTCTTACAACTCTATCTATCCTAGACTTTACAGGCTTATTAATAAGGTCCTTTTCATAGTCATAAAAATTATTGATAATATAGCCAGAAGCTATTGCTATGGATGAAGATGCTATTAGCAGAAATAGCTGAGAATCAAAAATAACAGCAGAGATTGTATTATCAATAGATGCAATAAAAATAGACGTAAAGTATTGAGCAATTATTATTATAATGATATTATATAATCTAATTACTGAAAATAAACTTATGAATTTATAAAATATATCCTTCATGATATATTGTTAGAGTTAATATCTAGAAATGGTATACAACTTCGATTTTATGACCTATCAGTTCTTTTTTGGCTTTTTCAATATCTTTAGCAAAACCTAAAATATAACCTCCACCACCAGAACCACACAGTTTTAGAAAATATGAATCATTTTCAATTCCTTTTCTCCATAAAGAATGATATTTATCAGGTATCATTGGTTTAAAATTATCAAGAACAATTTTAGATAATGTTTTTGTGTTTTGAAGAAGTAATCCCAAATCTCCATTTAAAAAATTCTCAACACACATATTGGTATATTTAATAAATTTCTCATTTAACATTTTTCTGAAACCATCTTTTTTCATATTTTCCATAAAAATATTAATCATTGGAGCAGTAGTACTAACCTCGCCGCTATCTAATAAAAAAACAGCACCTTCTCCAATCCTTTGTTGAGAAGGAATACCAGTCACTTTAATATCTTTCTTAGAGTTTATTAGAATTGGAATACTTAAATAACTATTTAAAGGGTCTAAACCTGAAGATTTACCATGAAAAAAAGATTCCATATTCGAGAAAATATCTTTTAATTTTAATAACTTTTCTCTAGTAAGATTCTCTAAGACAGTGATTTTATCATTTGCATAATAATCATAAATAGCAGCTACTAATGCCCCACTGCTACCAACACCATAGCCCTCAGGTATAGAGGAATCAAAGTGCATTCCTAATTGCAGATCATTATGAAACTTGTCTAAATTAAAATTAACAATTGTACTATTTAAAGTTTTTAAATAATTGTAAAATTTAAATAATTTAGCATTCGAGTCCTTTGCAAGCTCAGTGTTTACATCAGTAGTCTTAAGAGCTCCATTGTAAAAATTATAAGGAATAGATAAGCCTTTTGAGTCTTTTATTATTCCGTATTCACCGAACAATAATATTTTAGAATAAAACAACGGGCCTTTCATAATCCAATTTTAAACAAATTTACAATTGTTTGGCGCCATAACCAACACAATCTTTTATATAAGAATTATTTTGACAATAAAATTTTAGGCTATTATCAATAAAATTATAAACCTCTTCTGAATTTTTATCAGGAAATAGAACATGTACATTTGCTCCAGCATCTAAAGTAAAGCAGACAGGAATATTAGTTATAGATCTAAATTCGCGTATAGCTTCAATTATTTGTAGTGTCTTTGGTTTTAAAAGAATAAATGATGGATCACTAGTCATCATTAAGCCATGTAGCATTAAAGCTTCATTTTCTACTAACTTCACAAAATCATCAAGATTTCCGTTTTTTAAAATTGTTGATAATTTTTCAATGTTATTTTGAGCTGCTTGAAATCTTTTTTTAGCAAATAAATGACCATTCATTAACTCATGACCAGCTGTACTTGAAACTATTTTCACTCCTTTATCTACCAATAATACCGCGTCATGATATGACATAAACACATCGTTAACTTTGAAAGGAAAATCAATAGAAAATAAGTCAGAACTAGGTTTAAAATATTTATGAGCACCCCACAAGTTAACACTTCCTTTCACGCTTCTACAGGCACTCCCAGACCCTAATCTTGCTAAAAAAGATGCTTTTTTATAGAAAAAATCTTCTGAAATATTTGGATCAATACTTTTTTCAATTGACATTATACATAATGCTAACGCACTGACTCCGCTTGCAGATGAAGCGATTCCGCTACTGTGAGGAAAAGTATTAGTGGTGTTAATTGTAAATTTATATTCTAGTATATAGGGACAGTATTTTTTTATTCTTTCAAAAAAAACATGGATTTTTGGCTTAAAATCTAATTTAAGCTTATCATCAAAATAGATATCAAAATCGAATAATTGAGATTTTGATATTTTCTTTACAAACTCTAGTTTTGTCTTAGTTAAACAATTTTTTAGAGTAAAGCTTATTGAGGAGTTTTTTGGAATTTGATCTTCACTTTTACCCCAATACTTAACTAACGCTATATTACTTGGTGATTCCCAATGTGAAGTACCAGAAATTGGGACTTCAAAACTATCTGTGAAAATAAAATCTTTGTTTGTCATTTATCAATCTTAATACAAATATAGTAGTTAAAATTATTTTTTTCTAATTACAGGCCTAACTAAACCTTCTTGAACGACAGATGCGATAAGAACTCCAGCTCTATTGTATATGTGTCCTTGAGCTACCCCTCTGGCATTTGCAGAGTTAGGGCTTTCAATGGTATACAAAAGCCAATCCGTAAAATCAAAGTCTCTATAAAACCACATAGCATGGTCTAAACTTGCCATTTGAATATCAGAAAAACTAACTTTCTTCATATGAGGTAGAATTGATGACCATAAAACACTGTAATCTGAAATATAAGTAAGAATTTGATGTTTTATTTCTATAGATAAATCAGGAATATTTCCCTTTAATTTGAACCAGACATCCATTTTAGGTGGAAGATCTTCATTAGATGATAGGTTTGGAATAAAGGTAGGCTTAAACTCAACAGGTCTTTCCACACTTAAAAAACTCTTTAGTTTAAATGGCATGAAATCACCAAATTTATCTGCAAGCTGACTCCAACTGGTTAGCTCTTCAGGAAATACGATTTTTCTATCTAATTTTTTATAATGTTCGTATCCGAACTCTTTTTTATGGAATGATGCAGCTAAAATAAAAATAGTTTTATCTCCTTGAATAGCGGTAACCCTTCTTGTAGAAAAACTACCTCCGTCTCTTGTATCATTGACTAAGTATTTTATAGGTATTTTTAGGTCACCTGGCTCTAAAAAATAAGAATGAAGAGAATGTAGTATTCTATTGTTGTGAATAGTTCTGTAGGCAGCATTTAAAGATTGAGCTAGAACCTGTCCTCCAAAAACATTTAAACTACCAACAGTTTCACTTTTACCTATGAAAAAATCATCTTTTTTTTCTAAAAGTAAAACTTCAAGTAGATCTTTAACAGTATTCATTGTTGAAGGCTTAGATTTTAATAAAGAAAAAAGTGCGGGCGGAGAGACTCGAACTCTCACACCTTGCGGCACTAGATCCTAAGTCTAGCGTGTCTACCAATTCCACCACGCCCGCAAATTGGAATGCAAATATAAACAATAGTTTGAAAATTAAGATGTTTCTTAAATAAAAAAAGTTTGTCAGGTTTTGTACTTTTACAGTATGAAGCAAATAAAACAATTTATAGAAAACAACAATGTCAGAATTCTAAACGAATTATTTGATTTGTTAAAAATAAAATCAGTTAGCTCTGATAGTAATTACAAAAATGATGTTAAGGAGGCTGCTATTTTTTTAAAAAACAATTTCAAAGAAATAGGCTGTGATAATATTGAAGTAATAGAAACTGCAGGTCACCCAATAGTATATGCTGAGAAAATAGTTAGTAAAAATGCCCCGACTATTTTAGTCTATGGGCATTATGATGTTCAGCCAGCTGATCCAATAGAGCTATGGGATAACCCACCATTTGATCCAATTATTAAAAAAACAAAAAATCATCCAAAAGGAGCTATATATGCTCGAGGAGCATGTGATGATAAAGGACAAATGTTCATGCACTTAAAGGCATTTGAGTTTATGAAAAAGTTTGATAAATTAAAGTGTAATGTTAAATTCATGATTGAAGGAGAGGAAGAAGTTGGGAGTGTGAATTTAGAAAAATTTTTAATTGAAAATAAAAACAAACTTGTAAACGATGTTATTTTAATTTCAGATACAGGAATGATAGCAAATGACATTCCTTCAATAACAACTGGATTAAGAGGATTGAGCTATGTTGAAGTTGAAGTTACCGGGCCTGATCGTGATCTACATTCAGGATTGTATGGAGGAGCTGTAGCAAATCCAATCAATATTTTATCAAAAATGATTTCATCTCTTCATGATGAAAATAACAAAATCACTATTCCAGGTTTTTATGATAAAGTATCAGAAATGACAAAAGAGGAAAAAATCGAAGTTTCTAAAATTCCTTTTTCTAAAGATAATTATCAATCTGAAATTGGGATAGATAGCACTTATGGTGAAGATGGATACGTAACAAATGAAAGGAACTCATACAGGCCTACATTGGATGTAAATGGCATATGGGGTGGGTACACTGGAGAAGGTGCTAAAACAGTCATCCCTAGTAAAGCATTTGCCAAAATCTCAATGAGACTTGTGCCTAATCAAAAATCTGAAAAAATTACTGCATTATTTAGTGATCACTTTATTAAAATCGCTCCTCAAGGAGTAAAAATTAAAGTAACACCTCATCATGGAGGTGATGGTTATGTTACAAAAACAGATAGTATTGAGTACTTAGCAGCTGAAAAAGCTTATTTGGAAGCATTTGGATGTAAGCCAATAGCTCAAAGAAGCGGTGGTAGTATTCCAATTGTTCCGCTTTTCGAAAAAGTACTTGACAGTAAGTCTGTACTAATGGGGTTTGGGCTTGATTCCGATGCTATTCATTCACCAAATGAACATTTTGGGTTATTTAATTTTTTTAAAGGAATAGAAACTATTCCATTGTTTTATAAACATTACTATGATTTATGGCAAGAAAATAAATCAGAATAAATAACAGTTAAAATTTTCTGTCAGGACTATAGTGTTCAATATTTATTGACGGATTTATATTGTCTAGTATTTCAGAAACTGCTAACCCTGTAGCTGTAGCCATTCCCCACCCCATCATAGCATGTCCGGTAGCGAAAATTAAATTTTTACATTTGCTAGACCTTCCTATATAGGGTAATCCATCGGGAGTTACGGGTCTTAAGCCACATTTTGCATTATTAAATTCATCATTTGTAAAATCTAACTGTGGATAGTATTTTTTTGACGCTTGGATAATTGCCCTTACTCTAGGTTTATTAATTCTATGATTTATTCCTGATATTTCCATTGTTCCAGCGAATCTAGTAAAACCATTCATTGGTGTAATAGCTACTTTTGCTTCTGCCAGTATTGCAGGAATTGAAATGTTTGTTTTTCGATTCACATTAAGACTATATCCTTTTCCTGATTGTAGCAAAAGCTTTAACCCTAACCTTTTACTCAGAAGACTAGACCATGATCCTGCTGCCAAAACAAACTGATCTGCATAAATTTTCTTATCATGTGACATAAGGTTATTTATAATACCTTTTTTTATGTTTATATCTGTTACTTCTGTATTTTTAATTAATTTAACTCCGTTTTTTATTAAATAATTTTTCATGTTACACATAAATTCATTCGGAGTGCTGTGGGAATCACAATTATAATATGAAGCTCCAATAGCATCAATTTCAATGTTAGGTTCGATAATTTTCAAATCCTCTTTAGTAATCATTTTTGCAATTAAACCGTTTTCTATAGCAATATCAACCACTCTACTTTCTTCATCAATATATTCTTGAGTTTTACACAGCATCAATAATCCTTTTTTTTCATAATGAAAATTAAAATTATCTTTCTGCTTAATCTCATCATATAGCTTTTGACTAAACACTATAACCTCCTTAATAAGCGGAATTGATTTATTTACATGTTTTGTAGTTGAGGATTTTGCAAATGCAAACAACCATTTATATAAATCAAGGTTTAACCTTGGCTTAATATATAATGGACTAGATGAGTTTAACATCCACTTTAAACCATTCTTTATAGCGCCAGGAGATGATAATGGTATTAAATGACTTGGAGATAGATATCCTGAATTGATATATGAAGTTCCACTTGTCATATCTGATTTATCTAGAATTGTAACTTTATGGCCCCTTTCAAGCATATAGTATGCCGAACATAAACCTATAATTCCTCCTCCAATTATTAGTACTTCTTTAGCCATATTATATTACTTGAAAACCGTGAGCATATGGATCATCTTGATCTATAATTATTTTATTATAACCATACACCTTAGCCCAACCTTTAACTGATGGGACGATAGCTTTAAAACCTCCCACTCTAGATTCACTTACAATTTTACCTATAAATTTAGAGCCAATATAACTCTCGTGAATAAATTCTTCTCCAATTTTTAATTTACCCTTATGAAACAACTGAGCCATTCTGGCAGAAGTTCCAGTGCCACAGGGAGATCTATCTATAGCTTTATCTGCATAGAAAACTGCATTTCTAGAACTAGAATTTTGATCTATAGTATCACCTGTCCATAAAAGATGACTCACTCCACAAATTGTAGAATCCTGAGGGTGTGTGAAAATGCCAGTGTACTTAATATTGATTTTTTTTCTTATTTCTTGTGAAAATCTAATAATATCTCCGGCTGTATAATTTTGAATACCAGTAAAGTTTTTTTGAGGTTCGATAATTGCATAATAATTACCACCATATGCTACATCAAAATTAATTTTTCCTAAATTTTTAGAATTAATAAAACACTTTTCTGCTGCTAAAAAACTATCAACATTTATTAGTTCTACAGATTTAACTTTATCTCCATCTAATTCATATTTAACCTTGATTAACCCTGCAGGTGTTTCTATCTTTAGTTTTCCTGGGTTTTTGGGAATCACTATTTTTTCTTCAATTGCAATTGTAACAGCACCTATTGTTCCATGCCCACACATTGGTAAACATCCTGATGTTTCAATATACAGTATACTAAAATCATTTTCTTTTTCATGAGGAGGGAATATAATAGCTCCACTCATCATATCATGACCTCTAGGCTCAAACATTAAACCTCTTCTTATCCAGTCATATTTATTTAAAAAAAACTGACGTTTATCACTCATATCAACACCTTCAAGAACGGGGACTCCTTCTACAATTAGCCTAACTGGATTACCACAAGTGTGAGCATCAATGCATGTAAAAATTGATCTACTCATTGTTAGCTTCGTCAATATAGTTTAAAACTCTAGATTCTAATATAGCTAAAGTAACAGTTCCTTCTGATAAAATTATTTCATGAAATTCACGAATATCAAAATCAGAACCTAGCTCCTTTTCTGCAATAGATCTTAATTCTCTAATCTTCAATTCTCCAATTTTATAAGAAAGTGCTTGTCCAGGCCAAGAGATATATCTATCTGTTTCTGTATTAATTTCATGTAAAGAAAGTGCTGTATTTGAAGACATATAATCTAAAACCCTTTGTTTAGACCACCCAAATGCATGAATTCCAGTATCAACAACCAATCTACATGCTCTCCACATTTCATATGTAAGCTTTCCAAAATGCTCATATGGAGTTGTATATATACCCATTTCTTCAGCTAAATATTCACTGTAAAGTCCCCAGCCTTCTCCATAAGCTGATAGATATAAATTTTTTCGGAAGCTTGGAATTCTATCACTTAATTCATTATTTAATGCTCCTTGAAGATGATGGCCAGGAACAGCTTCGTGAACAGTTAATGCAGGAATAGTGTACAATGTCCTACTCTTTAAATCATAAGTATTAACCCAGTAATATCCTGGGTCAGTACTATTTTTTGAGGTACCAACATACCTGCCGCCAGTGTATTTAGGAGCGATTGCATCTGGAACAGGTGCCACTCCATATGGTTTTCTAGGTAAACTTTTAAAAAATCTAGGTAATTGCTCGTCTGCTCTTTTGGCAATATCTCTTGCAAACATCAATAATTCTTTGGGAGTTTTTGCATAAAATTGATCATCTGTTCTTAAGAAATTAAAGAAATCTTCAAATGATCCTTCAAAATTTAAATCCTCAATGATTATTTCCATTTCTTTTTTTATTCTAGCAACTTCACCCAGCCCTATTTCATGTATTTTTTTTGCAGAATATTCGTTACTTGTTGTATAATAATTAATTCTGTTTTGATAATATGCATTACCGTTTGGTGTACTTGAAATTCCTATCTCAGTTCTAGTTTTTGGATAATATTCATTTTCAAAAAATTCTTTAATCCTTTTGAATTGAGGCACAACGACTTGCTCAATTGTAAGTTTAGCAACCCTATTAATAGAGTCTTTTTGAATATCAGAAATGTCATTAGGTAGATTTTTAAAAGGTGAATAAAAATAATTATCTAGATGATTTATTGTAATATGTTCATTATATGTTGACTCATAACCATCAAAAATAACAAAAGGCTGTGACACTCCTTTTTCTAATCCAATTCTAATATTAGTTAAATTTTGATCTACAAATTCTGGAAGAGAATTTAATTTGTTTAAGTATTCTTTAACCTTCACATAACTTCCTAATGGTCTTACTATATAATTTAAACTGCTATGAAATCCAGAATCGGAAAGTAAGGGGTTTAAAAATCTCTCAAACTTAAAATAATCTATAATATCATTCAATTCAAATTTTAATAATTTATAAGAAATTAAATCATTTTCACTCAAGTCATCAGCATCAAGGTCTGCCAGTTGGCTTAATAAGTCTTGTGCAAATTTAGCTTCACTTTCATAATGGTCTTTAGTGAATAATCCCAGAGGATATTCTTTACTATCATATGCCTCATGCTCTTGGTAGTTGGTTATTATTGTTTTTAGTTCTTTTTCTGAATTTTCTGAAAATTTTATGACAAGTGCCATAACTAACAAAACTATACCTAACACTGATAAAACTGAATTTTTCATTTATATTTTATTTTTTGTGTATATTCCATTAACAAGTCGGAGTATGTTTTTTGGATTATTATCTTGTAATGAGTCTGGAAGTAATTCATTTGGAAAATCTTGATAACTTAATGGTCTAACCCATCTATCAATAGATTTAATACCAACAGCTGTAAACCTACTATCGGTAGAAGCAGGATAAGGGCCGCCATGTAACATTGAAGGGCTAACTTCTACTCCAGTAGGTACTCCATTAAAAATAATTCTTCCTACTCTTTCTTTAAGTATATCTATTAAATCTTTATTCATTAATATTTCATTATTAGTAGCTAGAATAGTCCCTGTAAGCTGACCATTAATATGTTTAATAACTGATTTTAATTGAGTCATGTTTTCACACTCTACAAGTAAGGAAAAAGGACCAAATATTTCTTCCTCTAGGTTTTTATCATTAATAAAATCGACTCCACTAACAAGAGCTAATGTCTGTTTGGAGTAATTAGGTTTTGATGAAGCTTTGAATTCCGCAACAACTTTTACATTATTCTTAGTAATTAATGTATTTTTATTTTTTTCAAAATTTTTCAAAATATTAGGATGTAGCATACAGCTAGGAGAAATATCTAAAATATTTGAACTTAAAGAATTAACAAATTGCGTGAAAATATCTGACTTTAGACCTATAATAATTCCAGGGTTTGTACAAAACTGTCCTGAACCTAGAGTAATTGATTTCGCATAGTTAATAGCTAAGTTATTCAAATCTTTTTCTAATATTTCAGGTAATATAATAACTGGGTTTACACTACCCATTTCAGCAAATACAGGAATAGGTTCATCTCTTTTATTAGCTAAATTTAATAAAGACCTACCTGCATTTAAACTGCCTGTAAAACCAACTGCTTTAACTAAAGGATTGTTAACTAAATCAATTCCAGTTTGTATTCCACCACTGTTTATATTTGAAAAAATTCCATCTGGCATTCCTGTAATTTTAACAGCTTTAATAATTGCAGAAGACACCAGTTCTCCTGTACCCGCATGCATTGGATGAGATTTAACTATTACAGAACAACCTGCAGCTAAAGCAGAAGCTGTATCTCCACCAGCAGTTGAATAAGCTAAAGGAAAATTACTAGCCCCAAAAACTACTACTGGACCAATTGGAATTGACATTTTTCTTAAATCAGGTTTGGGTAAAGGACTTCTGCTAAGATCAGCTGTATCAATTGATGCATTAACCCAATTACCTTCTTTTAATAAATCTGAAAAGGCTCTTAACTGTCCAACTGTTCTTGCCAGCTCGCCCTGTGCTCTTCCCTCTGGAAGGCCTGTCTCACTACAGTAAACTTTTACAATATTTTCTTCAATTAACAATAATTGTTCAACAATTATATTTAAGAAATTTGATTTCTGTAAACTGTCAATTTTATTATATTGTAAAAAAGCACTCTGAGCTAAATCAACTGCTTTTATTAATTCCTCAGTAGTTGCCTCAGTGAAATGACATTCATTACTTTTATTTAATTCTGGATTAAAAGTTTTGAAAATCACTTTTCCTTTTGATGATAAGCTATTGCCTATGTAATTTTTTCCATGTAACATATTAATAATTATATTTTGAAAGGTCAGGCCTGGTCTGTAAACTACTTTCTATTATTTTAATAACTCGTTTTCTTTCATCTCCAATAAGTGGTAGTCTTGGAGCTCTAACATTCTCCGTTCCTATGCCGGTATACATTTCCGCCAGTTTTATATTTTGTACTAATTTAGAATTAATATCAAGTTCAAGTAAAGGTAAAAACCAGCGATATATTTCTAAAGCCTCATTTATAGATCCCGCTTTTTGTAATTTATATATTGCTACCGTTTCTTTAGGGAAAGCATCTACAAGACCTGCTACCCACCCATGTGCGCCCATTAACAAGCTTTCTAAAGCGATTGTATCTACTCCCGTCATTATTTTTAATCTGTCACCAAAATAATTGATAATTCTGGTAACGTTAGAAATATCTCTTGTAGACTCTTTAACTGCCTGAATATTTTTACATTCCAATAATTGATCAAACATTTCTAATGTAACTTCAATTTTATAATCTACTGGATTATTATAAATCATTATAGGTAATGAAGTACTTAGAGCTATTGATTTAAAATAAGTGACTGTTTCATCATCACTGGCTTTGTATCTCATTGGAGGCAAAATCATTAAGCCAGAAACACCGTCATTTTCTGCTTTTTTTACAGCAATAATAGCCTCTGAGGTTGATTGCTCTGCAATATTCATTAATACTGGAATCTTATTTTCAGTAATATTCACAGTGTTTTTTATTAATGCACTTTTTTCATTTCTTGTTAAAGTACTAGCCTCACCCAAGGTTCCACCTAAAACAATTCCACTAACTCCAGCATCTATTTGTGCAATAATATTTTTATTGAACATCTCAAAATCTAGTTCATCATCACTTGTAAACTTAGTTGTCACAGCTGGCATTACACCTTCCCATTTCATAATTTATATTTTTTAATAAAGTTATATTTTTTATTTTAATTTAACATAAATAAATCTGAAGCAATTCCGTCAGATAAAAACTTGCCTTTTCTTGAAATATATAAAAAATTATTTTTGATAAAAAGAAGGTTTTCATTAATATAGTTTTGAGCATTTTTTATTAAATGTTTCTTGTAACTAGAACCAAACTTAATATCTATTTTTGTTAAAGAGACTCCCCAATTAGTTCTTAAGCCACACATAATTGTTTCGTTAAATTTATCAATCTTGGTCAAGCTTTCTTTCGTGTATGGTAAAATATTTTTATTTATTGAGTCAATATACTTCAGGTTATTTTTTACATTCCAAAATCTCTCATCCCCATTAAATGAATGTGCTGAAGGACCTATACCAAGATATTTTTTCCCTTGCCAATATGCAGAATTATTTACACTATAGAATTTATCTAATGCAAAGTTTGACAACTCATAATTTTCATATTTATTAGCCTCTAATATTTCAAGTAATATATAAAATTGCTCTTCTGATTGAACATCATCTACATCATCAATTATCCCTTTGTCAATATATCTTTTTAATGCTGTTTTTGGCTCAACAGTTAAAGCATAAGCAGATATATGAGTAATCTTATAAGATAGTAGTGTGTCAATGTTTTTTTTCCACCTAGCATTATCAAGACCAGGAATGCCGTAGATTAAATCTACAGAGATGTTGTCGAAGTGCTTACTAGCAAATTCTACACATTCAATAGCCTGCTTATCAGTATGGGACCTATTCATTAAAACTAAGTCTTGTGTAAAAAAAGATTGAACGCCTATACTTAATCTATTTACTCTACTGTTTGATAATTCTATTATTTTTTCTTTAGTTAAATCATCCGGATTAGCTTCTAATGTAACTTCAACAGAATCTAAAACATTGTGGTTTTCGCAAACTGAAAGAATCAAAGAGTTTATATCACTAGTACTTAAAACTGATGGGGTGCCTCCTCCAAAGTATATTGATTCTATTCTTTCATTTTTTAATTCATCTTTTCTTATTACAATTTCATTGTGTAATGCCTTAATCATTTCATCTTTGTACTTAAAAGATGTAGAAAAGTGAAAATCACAATAGTGACAAGCTTTCTTACAAAATGGAATGTGAATATAAATCCCTGACACTTATATTATATGTTTATTAATTTAATAATTCTCTGTAATGATCTTAATCTGAAATACATAAAAAATTACTTTTTTAATCTAGTTTCATTCTGTTTAATAAAACTGGACCATCCAGAATAATTTTTTTCTCCAGTTAATTTGCCGGAGTTATAATAATGACAGACAGCGGCAGCTAAACCATCTGTTGCATCTAGATTTTTAGGTAATTCTTTTAACTTAAACATTCCTTGTAACATCCTAGCAACTTGCTCTTTACTTGCATTTCCATTACCTGTTATAGACATCTTTATTTTTTTTGGTAAATACTCTGTAATTGGAATTTCCTTATTTAGTCCAGCCGCCATAGCCACTCCCTGTGCTCTTCCAAGTTTCAACATACTTTGAACATTTTTACCAAAAAAAGGAGCCTCTATCGCAATCTCATCTGGATGAAAAGAGTCAATTAGCTCAGTTGTTCTTTCATAAATTAATTTTAATTTTAAATAATGATCTTTATGCTTAACCAGGTTTAATTCATTAAGCTGAAGAAAGATCATTTTATTATCTATAACCTTTATAATTCCAAAACCCATAATAGTAGTTCCAGGGTCAATTCCTAATATAATTCTTTCTTTACTCATTGAAAATAAATGATTAATTTGTGGATACTAAAATTGGTAACTTAAATTTTGTATTTACTGGCTGACCTCTTTTAATTGCTGGATACAATTTGGGCAAGTCTAAAATGCTAAGTTTAAATATAGAATCAATTAATAAATTAATATTTAGAACATCACTCTTAGATGAAATTTCATCTAAGAATATCTCACCTTTATTGGAAACCCTGAAGCTAATCATTACAGTATCCTTAATTGATTTATCAACTATAACACCATTATTAGTTAAGTTAGTTTTCACTTTTGAAGTTAAAGTATTTACAAAACATTTAAAGTTTAATTCTTTATTTATAATTGTGTCACAGTTTTGAAATCTAGGGTATATGTCAACATCGTTCCAATTAAAAGTTTCTAATTCATCCGATACTAATTTATTAACTGACAACTCTTTATTTATTGTTAAGTCACATGAAAAAACAACTAAAATTAAAATGGAAATTATATAATATTTCATTTATTTTATTATGAGATTGAAATTACAAAAAATTATAAACTATTATCATATATGATAATTAATTATCTTTAAATAAATATTTAAATTCATGAATTACCTTTTGGAACTATTATAGGTACTTTTCTAGTAGCATTGATAGTAGATACTTTAGGGAGGAAATAGCTTTCTTAAAGTATTAAACCAGGTATAGGTTCATTAATTGGTATTAACACTGCTGAAGTAATTAAGTTTATTGCATCAGTTTTTTTTTTAGTAATCTATATAATATTGTAATTGCTAACTGGGACATTTTATTTTGAGGAACCACCTACAGTTGTTGTTTGAATGATTTCAGTTACAAAAGAATTATCACTTGATTTATCACAATTAATTCTTTTAATTAACAACTCTACAGACCTCTTCCCGATTTGTACTGCATGTTGATTAATTATTGTTAGTTGTGGGTGGGAAAGCATTGATGTTAATTTATCTCCAAAACCAACAATTGATAAATCTTTTGGAATTTTAATATTTAATTTTGAACCAATGTTTACTGCTAAAATTCCAGAAATATTATCTGCAGCAATAATAGCATCTAAATCTGGATTGTTTATGATAAACTGTTCAATAGATTGATGTGCAGCTGTTCTATAATACTCGCTATTTTCTTTTGTGGCAGAATCAGTTTGATGAACAAGTTTTAACATTAGTTGTTGATCACATTTTCCAAAGAAATCAATTGAAGCTTTTCTGTAACCATTACTTCTGAATTGGCCAACATTTAAATTGTTTATAGCAGTTATAAAACCTATTTGTTTACGACCCATTTTAACTAGACTTTTCACTTCATTATATATAGCATCAAAATCGTCAATTATAACTTTATCACAGTTGATTTTATCAGTAATTCTATCAAGCAATACTAATGGTGTATTATTTATTGTTAAGTCTTTTATGTGAGAAAAGTCATTCTTGTTCAATGTTTCTTCAGAAAGAGCTAACAATACTCCATCTACTGTTCCTGAGCCAATTATTTGCAAATAATCAATTTCTTTTGACATCGATTCTCTAGAAAAAAAGGTTATAATATCATACCCTAATTCTTCTGCTGTTATTTGAATTCCGTATAATACTTTAGCGTAAAATCTATTTAAAATATCTGGTAGAATGACACCCAGCGTGAGTGTTTTATTACTCTTTAAACTTAATGCAATTTTATTCCTTTTATAATTTAACTCTGTAGCTAGTTTTTGAACTCTTTTAATTGTTTCTGCACTAATTTCTTCACTATTGTTTATGGCTTTTGAAACAGTAGAAACGGAAACATTTAATTGTTGAGCTAGTTGCTTTAAAGTTACCATTGGAATTAATTAATGAGATTAAATAACTTATTTTTCTGGACATCAGAATTACTCCCAACATACACACTAAATTTGCCTATTTCGGATTCCCACTTGTCATTTGCCGTAAAATATATTAGAGAAGAATTATCAATTTGAAATACAATCTCTTTAGTCTCTCCTGGGTTTAATTCTATTAACTCAAACCCTTTCAACTCTTTTATTGGCCTTGCTAAACTACCAGAATGATCTCTTATGTACATTTGAACAACTTCCTTTCCTTTAAAGTTACCAGAATTAGTAATTTTAATTGATGCTGAGATCACATCTTTTCTATTCATTTTGTCAGCGCTTAATTTTAATTCTGAATATTCAAAATTAGTATAACTTAATCCATATCCAAAGGGATATAAAGGACTGTTTTCAACATCAGCATAAGTTGATCTAGTAACTTCTGACGATGAAGTTCCAGGTCTTCCTGTTTTTTTATAGTTATAATAAATTGGTGATTGACCAACATTTCTAGGAAACGACATAGTTAGTTTGCCGCTAGGATTATAATGTCCATAAATAACTTCAGCAATTGCATTTCCAGATTGAGAACCAAGATGCCATGTTTCTAAAATAGCTGGAATGTTTTTATCAGCCCAGCTTAAGTTAAGTGGTCTTCCGTTCATTAAGACTAAAACAATATTCTTATTAACCTTAAAAATTTCTTCTAATAACTCCTGTTGTAATCCAGGAAGACCAAGCTCAGTCCTACTTCTACCTTCGCCCGATTGGAAACCTTCTTCCCCTAAAACCATAACAACGACATCAGCTGATTTAGCTGCAATTTTAGCTTCTTTAAAACCAGTTTTATCGGAGTGGTTTATGTTTACTCTGTTATGAAAATTAGTTTCTCCATAATATAAATCTACTCCTTTACTGTAAGTTATAGAATTATCTCCATATCTCCCTAAACCTTCTAAGACTGTTACAGCAGTATTACTATCCGCAGCTCCTCTCCAGTTCCCTAAGGGACTGTTGTTGTCGTTAGCTAAGTGACCTATTAGTGTGATTTTCTGCCCTTTCTTTTTTAAGGGTAAAAGCTGGTTATTGTTTTTAAGTAAAACAATAGATTTCTTTGCCATATCTAAAGCAGCTAATTGATTTTCTTTACTGCCAATGACATTTTTTTCTCTTTCTTTGTCGCAATACTTATAGGGATTTTCAAATAACCCCAAATCATATTTCACCCCTAATATCCTTCTTACTGCATCATCAATCAAAATTTCTTTAACTTTTCCTTCTTTAACTAAGCTGTGTAATTCTTTTATATAAAGACTAGATTCCATATCCATATCTGAACCCGCATTAATTGCAAGCTCAGCAGCATGATTTCCATTTTCTGCATAACCATGAGGAATCATTTCTCCTATTGATCCCCAATCAGAAACAACAAATCCATCAAATCCCCATTTACCTTTTAAAATTTCACGCTGTAAAAACTTACTTCCAGTAGCTGGAATTTCATTTAAGGTGTTAAATGAATTCATGAAAGTTTTAACTCCTGCATCCAATGCTGCCTTAAAAGGTGGAAACACATTATTATATAAGGTGTATTTATTAATGTCTGCAGTATTATAATCTCTTCCAGCTTCTGGAAAGCCATAGGCAGCGAAATGCTTTGCGCATGCAGCTATTGTAGAAAAATGGGACAAATCACTTCCTTGAAATCCTTTTACCCTTGCTGCAGCTATAACACTTCCTAAATAAGTATCTTCCCCAGCACCTTCCATAACTCTACCCCATCTAGCATCTCTATAAATATCTACCATTGGAGCAAAAGTCCAATTTAATCCAGCAGCAGAAGCTTCTTCCGCAGCTACTCTTGCTGATTTTTCGATAGCTTTAATGTCCCAACTAGCTGATTCACCTAGTGGGATTGGACTAATTGTTTTATATCCATGAATTACATCAAAACCGAAAATTAAAGGAATACCAAGTCTAGTTTCTTCAACTGCAATTTTTTGTAGAGCATATACATTTTCAACTCCAATAACATTTAACATTGAACCGACCATTCCATTTCTTAAGTCATCATATCTTCCTTTTTCATAACCTGACTTTGGTAGAGGTCCGGTCGCGTCCCAGAATCCATTATATTGATTCATTTGACCTATTTTATCATCTAGGGTCATTTTAGATAATAAATCATCAATAAATACTTCTTTATCAGAATGGTTGCTGTCACAGCTAAAATTGAAAGCTATAAATACGGATAAAATTAATTTTAAAATAGTTGATTTCATTTATTTGATGTTTTATTATTATTTAATTCTCGTAAACCCTAATATAGTCTACTTCCATTGTTGATTCTACAAAATCAGGGTCAATATCAAACCAGCTTGCGCCCATAGCTACATTTAAAATAAAAAATTGTGGAGCATCAAAAGGCCAGTTTTCAATATTTTTAGGAGATGGATTATAAGTGTAATACAGGTTGTCATCAATAAAAAATTGAATTTTTTCAGAAGTCCAGTTAATTGAAT
>Ga0209709_10001261_pt1 | contig 23512 bp, 27 predicted proteins | sample ArcticOcean_MG_C_2_FD_187435 | JGI IMG/M metagenome (GOLD analysis project Ga0209709, IMG submission 187435) | Marine microbial communities from western Arctic Ocean - ArcticOcean_MG_CB4_136 (SPAdes) (version 2) | ecosystem: Environmental > Aquatic > Marine > Oceanic | place: Arctic Ocean...
TCATTTGACCAGCCTCCTCCGGGAGGCGAAAGCTTAAAAGATACAGCAGAAAGAGTTTTACCCTACTTTAAGAAGCAAATTCTTCCTAAACTCCTAGAGGGAAAAAATGTGTTAATTGCGGCTCATGGAAACTCACTGCGATCTCTGGTTATGGAATTAGACAACTTGAGCACAAAAGAAGTTATTGAATTAGAAATTGCGACTGGGCAGCCTATTTTTTATCAAATTAATGATTCAGGAACTGCCTCAAAAATGGAAGGTTAGTTTCTTACAGGGATACCGGCTAGCCTCAATGCATTCCTTGCTTCTTGGATAGAATATTCAGAAAAGTGAAAGATGCTAGCCGCAAGAACTGCTTCGGCCCCCCCTAATTTTATACCATCGACCAAATGGTCCAACGACCCCACTCCACCAGACGCAATAACAGGTAGAGAGACCTCAGAACTGACTGCTTTTGTTAAAAAATTATCGAAGCCTTTTTTTGTTCCGTCTCTATCCATGCTTGTAAGAAGTATCTCACCTGCTCCAAACTCCTGAAGTTGGCTAGCCCACTTAACCACATCAAGCCCTGTTCGGTTTCTTCCACCGTATGTAACAACTTCCCATTGTTGGTTTCGATCTTCTCTACTTTTTGCATCGATAGCAACGACAATGCATTGCGAACCAAATTTGTCTGCAGCTTCTTTTACAAATTCTGGATTCTCAACTGCTGCTGTGTTTATACTCACCTTATCAGCACCAGATCTTAAGAGATTCTTAATGTCTTCTAATTTTCTTACTCCTCCGCCTACGGTTAGCGGTATAAAAACTTCTCCAGCTATCTTCTCAACGGTTTGATAGGTGGTGTCTCTAGATTCATGACTTGCTGTTATATCTAGCATTGTTATTTCATCGGCACCTTCTATGTCATACCTTCGAGCTATTTCAGTTGGGTCCCCTGCATCAATTATATTTAAGAAATTCACTCCCTTAACAACACGACCGTTGTCTACGTCTAAACAAGGAATTATTCTTTTAGCTACCGTCATTTTCTTGCTCTACTATTTTCATTGCTTCAGACAGGGTGAAGGCCTTTTCATAAAGAGATCTTCCACATATTACGCCCTCTAAAGGCACGGTACTTTTTGATAATGCTCTTATGTGCTCAAGAGAAGAAACGCCTCCAGAAGCAATCACTGGTATTGAAGTCTCTTCTGCCAGAGAGAATGTTGCTTCTATATTTGGACCTTGCATCATTCCATCTCGTGATATGTCTGTATAAATGATTGCTGACAAATCAACAGAGTCTAATGATTTAATTAATTCTGAAGGGGTTACCTGACTGCCTTCCACCCAACCTTCCGTTTTCACTTTTCCATTTTGAGCATCCAAAGCAAGGACAAGACCTTTTTTATATTTATTTCCAATTTCAGATAAAGTCTCAGGATTTTTAACAGCTGAAGTTCCCATGATCACACGACTTACACCGTTGTCCAGATATCTGCCTGCAGATTCTGTTGTTCTAATTCCTCCACCAACTTGAATAAGCTTATCTTTAAATTGGGATGCTATTTTTATGATTATTTCATCATTTACAGGTCTGCCTTGTATTGCACCATCTAAATCAACCAGATGAAGTATTTTTGCACCTTGAGAAAACCACTGACTTGCCATGTCCAATGGGTCTTCAGAAAAAATAGTTTCTTGATCCATTTTTCCTTCTCGGAGCCTTACGCATCTGCCTTCTTTGATATCAATTGCAGGTATCACCAACATCAGAAACCCTCCCAACTTATGAAGTTCTTATAAAGTTGTAAGCCTACTTCTTGACTTTTTTCTGGATGAAACTGCACTGCAAAGATGTTCTCTTTACAAAGAGCTGAAATAAAATCCTGCCCATGATTGCTAATGCCGACTGCATGATCTGACTCTTTGCATGCGTAACTGTGAACAAAATAAAAGTAGCTTCCATCAGGAACATCTGTCCACATGTGATGGTCTTGGGTCTGTTGTATTTGATTCCAGCCCATGTGGGGAACTCTGACTGACTCCGAACTTTTAAAAAGCTCAGACCTTCCTTCAATTATACCAAGGCCTTCTGTTCCTAAATTTTCTTCACTGCTCTCTAATAGCATCTGCATGCCCACACATATAGCGAGTGTTGGCTTTGAAGCAATGTTGTGGCGAACAATTTTGTGCAAGTCGTCTTTGCGAAGGGCATTCATGCAATCTCTTATGGATCCCACGCCTGGTAAAACTATTCTATCTGAATGCTCTATCAAAACTGGATCAGAAGTGACTATTATTTCTTCAGTAGTAGAGACTTTCTGAAGTGCCTTGCTAACCGAATGGAGGTTTCCCATACCGTAATCGATTACAGCTATTCTGCTCATTAAAGTTTTATACTTCTGAAAAAAATTATAACGATCCTTTGGTAGAGGGTATTACCTCACCAAGCCTTGTATCAACCTCCAAAGCCATTCTTAAAGACCTTCCGAAGGCTTTGAATATAGTTTCAATTTGGTGATGAGTATTCTCACCCCTAAAGTTGTCGATATGCATGGTTACAAAAGCGTGATTGCAAAAGGATTGAAAAAAATGTTCGAACATACCCACTTCAATATTTCCAACTTCGCCTCTGTCGTAATCAACGTGCATGAAAAGTCCTGGTCTGCCCGAGAAATCCAGTACTACTCTAGATAGAGATTCATCAAGGGGTATGTAGGAATGCCCATAACGTCTGATTCCTTTTTTATCTCCCACTGCTTTATTGAAAGCCTCTCCCAGAGTTATCGCTATGTCTTCGATGGTGTGGTGATCATCTATGTGAAGGTCACCTTTTGCTTTAATATCAATATCTATCAACCCATGCCTGCCAATTTGGTCCAGCATGTGTTCTAAAAAAGGCAGTCCGGTGGAGAAGGAAGTTTCACCCGTTCCATCAAGATTGATTTTGACAACAACTTCTGTTTCAGACGTTCCTCTAGTAATTTCTGCTTTTCTCATTATTTTTATAATTCTTTAAAAAAGGTCGCGCATTATAGCGGATATAATTAACCTCTACATTAAAGGTTGTATAAAATTAAAACAGAATGAGTAGCTTTAGTACAAGATTAATAAAATGGCATAAAAAAAGTGGCAGGAAAAATCTTCCTTGGCAAATTAACAAAACTCCTTATAAAGTTTGGATTTCAGAAATTATGCTGCAGCAAACTCAGGTAAAAACTGCCATTCCTTACTTCAGCAGATTCATTGAGAGATTTCCAGACATTGAAACTCTGGCTGCAAGTTCTGATGATGAAGTTTTAAGTTATTGGTCAGGTTTAGGCTATTACGCAAGGGCCCGAAATATTTTAAAAACTTCTAAAATTCTTAATAACGAGTACTTTTCTAAAATGCCTGAATCCATTGAAGAACTTGAAGCCCTGCCTGGCATAGGCAGATCTACTGCTGGAGCAATAATGTCTCTGGGTTTTAAAAAGAAGGCTGCAATCCTAGATGGAAATGTAAAACGTGTTTTAGCTCGATACCTCCGTGTAGAGGGTGATATTAAAAAAAATTCAGTTCTTAAAGAGTTATGGAGAATATCTGAAGATTTACTTCCTAAAAAAGACTATTCAACCTACACACAAAGCATAATGGATATAGGAGCTACAATTTGTCATAGAAAAGACCCTTCATGCGAAACTTGTCCAGTAGAAAAACAGTGCCAGGCTAGAGAATTTGGAGAAATGCATCTTTACCCCAACAAGGGGGGGATCAAAACCAAGCCCACGAAAGAAGTTTGTTGGCTGCTTCCAAAAGATCGTTACGGAAATATATACCTAGAAAAGAGAAAAAATGAAGGTCTGTGGGGAGGGCTCTGGACATTTATTGAAGCTAAAGATAAAAAGGAACTGAAGGAGAAATACTTAAACAGATTTGCAGGAGAAGACTTCCCTTTTGAAGAGTTTTCTAAAGTTGAACACCATTTTAGTCATTACAAATTAAAGGCTTCTGTTTTTACGACTCAAATAGAAAATAAAGAAGATTTTAAAATTAAAGAACAATCTATGTGGATAGGATACGACCAAGTACAATCTGTAGGGGTTCCGGCTCCAATTAAAAAAATTATCAAAGAAATAAGTTTATGACACGCTTAGTAAATTGTAAAAAATATAAAGAAGAACTGCAGGGACTCGATTCTCCTCCTTATCCGGGGCCTAGAGGAGAAGATGTGTATTTGAATGTCTCTAAAAAAGCATGGGATGAATGGCTTGGCCATCAAACAATGCTTATCAATGAAGGGCAATTGAACCTTGTTGATAGAGAAGCTAGAAAATGGCTCAATGATCAAATGGACTTATTCCTTTCAGGTGAAGACTATGCAAAGCCAACAGGATATAAACCTGAAGAGTAAAACTTACTTCTTAAGTGAAGAATATTTGTATACAATTCTCTCACCAATTTAGCCCAGATAGCTCAGTCGGTAGAGCAAAGGACTGAAAATCCTTGTGTCGGTGGTTCGATTCCACCTCTGGGCACCATTTGTTAATGAAATTTTTTAATAAAAAAAATAAATTATTTCCTCCGATAGAGCCATTTGATAGCGGCTATCTTCAAAAAGGAATCCACGAAATATATTACGAACAGTGTGGCAACCCAGAAGGTAAGCCAGCTGTATTCCTCCATGGCGGTCCTGGGGGAGGTTCTGGAAAGCTTGCAAGGAGATTCTTTGATCCTAAACAATACAGGATTATTTTATTTGATCAGCGTGGTTGTGGAAAAAGTAAGCCGCATGCTTGCTTAGAAGACAACACTACCTGGCATCTTGTTGAAGATATTGAGTCTATAAGAGAAAAGCTCAATATTAAAAAATGGTTAGTATTTGGTGGATCATGGGGAAGCACTCTTTCCATAGCTTACGCTCAAAAACATCCAGATCGTGTTACCGAAATGGTTCTTCGAGGCATCTTTATGTTGAGAGAGAAAGAACTTCAATGGTTTTATCAGTATGGTGCTAGTGAAATATATCCTGAGGCCTGGCAAGGATTTTTGGAAGAAATCCCGCCAGAAGAAAGATCTAATCTAATTGAAGCTTACAGAAGGATATTTTATGGAGAAGATAAAGAAAAGAGGATTTCTGCTGCTAAATCTTGGTCTAAATGGGAGGCATCTGCTAGCTTTATTAACCACAATCCTGAAGCGGTTAAAGGTTCAACCAATGCAGAATTTGCATTAGCTTTTGCACTTATTGAAAATCACTACTTTGTGAATAAAGGTTTTTTGGATAATGAAAATCAACTTTTAGACAACGTTGATATCATTAGGAATATACCGACCATAATTGTTCAGGGAAGGTACGATGTAGTATGTCCGCCTACCACCGCTTATGAACTTCACTCTAAATGGCCAGAATCTAATCTAATAATTGCACCTTTCTCGGGTCACTCCTCCTTTGAAAAAGAAATAACCCATGAGCTTATTAAAGCTACAAATCAGTTTAGTACCAACAAATAGAATAAAAAATTCTTTTTATCAGCTATTTAACTTAAACTAAATTAATGGGGATAGTGCATGTAAAAGCAGACACAACTGCTGATGAAATTTTAGATATTCTTGATAGGGATGCGGGCGTAATCATTGATGACATTCTTTCTACAGAACAGCTAAAAAATATACATTTAGAACTTAGTCCTTTTTTAAAGAGTACAAGAGTGGGGCAGGATGAATTTACAGGCACGAGTACGAAAAGAGTTGGTGCACTCATGGCAAGATCACCTGAATGCAGGAATTTAGCTCTGAACCCACTAGTTAATGAAATATCCCAAAAATTTCTTGAACCCCACAGCGAAGGCTATCAACTTCATTTTACTTCAGCGATTAATATAAGCCCTGGAGAAACAAAACAAATACTGCATCGTGATAGAGGGGTTTGGGGGGGTTACATTCCTAGGAAAATAGAAACTCAACTTAGTACCGTCTGGGCCATTACAGATTTCACCAAAGAAAATGGCGCCACCCAAGTAGTACCCGGTTCTCATAAATGGGATAAAAATAGAAACCCTAATGATGAAGAAATCTTAAGCGCAGAAATGACTGCAGGCTCTGTCTTTCTTTACACAGGCACCGTTCTTCACGGTGGCGGCAATAATAATTCTGCGGAAGATAGACTTGGAATTTTTCTTCATTACGCACCAACTTGGTTAAGACAAGAAGAAAATCAATACCTCTCCTGCCCTCCTAATATTGCCAAAGATTTAGACCCAGAACTTCGAAGGCTAATGGGCTATGCAAAAGGAGGTTACGTGCTTGGATTCTTTTCAGATCCTAACGACACGGAAGGTAGGTTAGAATCGGTTTCTCCTGAGAAACTCTTTGGAGACTCTGGTGATAAATACGAGAGTTTAGCTTCTCCCGATAAACTGGTTAAGGAGTCTTCTTAAAACCTTCTCATAAAAAATGAGAATTATGAAACCAAAAATTCTCAACTCAAACCCCTATGGATAATAGAACTGAAGAATTTCTTAATGATCCTATTTTCCCTTTACTCGTAAGGATGTCTGCCCCAAATACCATTGCATTCTTTATACAAGCCATTGTTGTTCTTACTGAGGTCTGGTTCATAAGTGAGCTAGGAACTACTTCACTTGCTGCAGTAGCTCTTGCTTTTCCTGTACTGATGTTGACACAACAGATGGCTTTTGGTGCCTTAGGGGGTGCAATCACTTCGTCCATTGCTAGAAGTCTAGGAGCTGGAGACAAGAAAAGAGCTGAAGAATTATTGTGGCATGCGTTATTAATATCCAGTTGTGGCGCCTTACTCTTTCTCTTGGTCTTCTTAATTGGAGGAGAAGCCCTCCTTATATTACTTGGAGGAAAGGGCTTATTGCTCAAAGAATCAATGTCGTACTGTATGGTTTTTTTATCTGGAGCCATATTTATATGGCTATCCGGAACCATGAGTGCAGCACTAAGAGGAATGGGCAATATGCGCTTCCCTGCTATGCTAATGATAGTTTCTTCTGGAATACAAGTTGTTCTCTCGGGTGGTTTTATTCTAGGTTGGTTTGGTTTACCAAAATTAGGAATTACCGGTGCGGCTCTATCAGCAATAATAAGTGGAGCCTTTATGACTGTGTTGATGACACTAAAACTTTCAAATTCATCCAGTGAGGTAAAATTAAAATTATCTCGCTTGTCCTTTAAAAGAGAATTATTCAAAGATATTTTTAATGTCGCTTTACCGGCTTCTCTTGCTCCAATATTTACCGTAGGATCGATTCTTGTTCTTACAGGATTGGTTGGCCTGTTTGGAACTTCTGCATTGGCAGGCTATGGGATTGGCTCTAGAGTAGAATTCTTGATGATCCCGCTGGTCTTTGGCATTGGTACCGCAATGACTGCTTTGGTAGGAACCAATATAGGTGCTAAAAATATTGAAAGAGCAGAAAGAATAGGTTTTCTTGGTGGTATTTCTGCTGGATTATTTGCAGGACTCATTGGCATTATTCTGGCGTTAACTCCTGAATACTGGATAAATCTTTTTGCAACCGATGAAGCTACTTTCTTAGTTACCAAAAGCTACATACAGATCGTAGGGGTTTGTTATGCTTTTCAAGGGTTGGGCCTATCCCTCTATTTTGCTTCTCAAGGTGCAAGTGCAATGAAGTGGCCAATTATTGCAACCGTTACAAGATTCATAGTTGCCTCATTGGGAGGAGTGATGGCAGTCTATTGGTTTCCAAGTGAGGTCACCGGTATCTTCTATGCGGCTGCAGCTGCAATGACAATTTTTGGATGCATAATAATAATATCTTTAAAGATGGGTGCTTGGAGAAAATCTTAAGGAGCGATTATATTTTCTACTTTTCCAGATTTAAGCATAGGCAATCCCCCTGGCTGATAAGTAATAATATAAGCCCTTCTTTGAGTAGCACTTTTATTTGATTCTGAACCATGAACTATATGAGGGTTAAAAAAAACCAACGAACCGGCATTTAACTCTAAAGAAACCTCATCTTTAGGATCAAACTTGGCAGGGTCTGTATAAAAACCGCCCAACTGCGTTCCATCATCTGTTCCTGGCAAACAACCCTCTAGATGGCTGCCTTTTATTACCTTAAAACAACCGTTTTCTTTTGATGAATCATCCAGGGCTACGTAAACATTTGGTAAAAGATCTACATTTTCACTGTCATGCACCCAGTAGGGAGAGTCTTGATGCCATCCAAATCCTGTGCCCTCTTTTGGCCTCTTAAGATTCAACTTATCAGTCCATAAACTAATGGACTTCTTGCCAATAATACCTTGAATTGGATGAACCAGTCTTACATCTTCTGTCAATTCCTTGAGCTCTTTATCCAACTGGTGAGCAGGTTCAATTACTCTTATTGTCTCTGAATCCAATCCCGGTTCAAACTGAACAGTGAGATAATCTAAATCCACAAATCTCTTGCCGTCTAGACGATAAACAGTTCCTGTCTTACTTAAATGTAAAGCTTTTAAAGCAGCCCTCTCCAATGCCTTATTTATTTTAAACACCTCTGATTTAGAGAAAATATTTTCCCTAACCAGAAAGCCGTTAGTTAGGTAGAAAGATTCTTCTACGGATGTTAAATTTGTTTCTATGATCAATTTTCTTAAAGGTTTTGCTTATCTCTGTATATGGACTACTCCTCTCCAGATAGCACTCATCTTATGGGGTATCTGGATAGTTTTGACCTCTAACTATAGCGTTATCTCATTAACTAATTTTGAGTTTTTTAAAAATTATCTAACTTTCTTTATGGCCGTTATCGAATGGTTGTATTCTTGGTTTTGGAATCCCGCCATAGATTTCGCTCTTTTGATACCTATGGTGATGCACCAAACAATAAAGGCAATTACCAGCACTTGGTTAGGGTTTTATATCCTAAAGAAATTAGATGAGAGTCAAGGCCATTAGGACCAAGCAAATTGTTGATATCATCCAAGTTGCTGATCTGATGTATTTAACATTAAATAGATAGAGAGGGACATAGAGGCATCTCAAGCCAAGCCAGTATGTAGCTAAATCGTAGTTATCAACTTCTTGTATTATCGAAAGAACGCCCAGTACTAAAAAAATTGGCAGGCTCTCTAAAAGGTTAAGAAAAGCTCTATTAGCTCTTCCTACAAAAGGAGCAACTTCTATCGGTTCGTCTCTACTAGAAAGAAGATAATCTAAATTTTTAGTGTTTAATAAAATTGTTAGTAAAACCTGAACTAAGGCTAGTAATAAAGAGAAGATTATTATTGATGTCATTTTTTTTCCTGTATTAAAAAACTATTAATATACGCAGTTATCTAGAAAAAAAAACTACTATTCGCCTCCGCCCCCTCCTCCGTCCCCAGCAATCGCCACCCCTGAACCCCCATCAGAATTAGAAGCAACAATAGAAAGCTGATCAACACCAAGACCGTGAGATACTGTTATTGAAGGTTTGAAGTTTAGTGAACTTTTGGAATCATCCAAAATCTCTTTTGTTAAACCGGTTTCTTTATCCACAATTAAAGTTTTCTCATTCGATATCAGATAAACATTTTTATCCGAGGCTATGTTGAGAGCAAAACCAGCTGCTTTGAAATAACCTGCAAATTTTTTCTGATAATCGTAATTTCCTGACTCAAGCGATATTTTATTAAGTCCTTTATCACCTATAAAAAAGACATCTTTATCAATAAAATGTAATTGGACGCAGGCTAGGATTTCTGTATCTTGCCATTTGATTTGGCCTGTAATTGAATTCATGCACATAAGCATGACTTTTCCCCAAATATTTGAGTATTGAACAAGAAGGTTATCTTCATAGGTACTGAATACTTTGGGTGTCCAACCTTTTCCAATATCGACAGACCAGATTGCATGATGAGAATTCATGTCATAACGGGCAACAGAACCTTTATTGCCTAGGAATATTTCGCTTGGTTGTTTCATTGTTTGTTTGGTTTAGACTGATTAAATTAAAAACTATCTTAATGGAATGTATCAATGAAGTTAATTAAATTAATGTTCTCTGTTAAAACCATACCTGTAGTTTCTTGGAGTTCAGCATATCCTCTTAATCTCAAACCTCAACTAAGCACGCTGGGCTTTCTAATTCTTGGTTTAAGCTTATTTGGTTTGGGCGATGCTATTATTATTAGCAGTGGTGCTGGTGCAAGTCCTTGGTCGGTATTGGCTATAGGAATTTCTAAATCTATGGATTGGTCAGTGGGCTTTTCTACCTTCGTAATAAGCTTAACTGTTCTGCTTTTGTGGATTCCATTGAAACAACAACCAGGAATTGGAACGATCCTAAATTTGATAATAATCGCAGGGGTTATCGATTTAACATTGCCCTATCTCCCGCATCCAGAATCCTATGTTTTATCCGTTTTCCAAGCTACTTTAGGGGTTATAACGATAGGCCTTGGAAGTGGTTTTTATCTGATCGCAAGTCTTGGCCCAGGTCCTAGAGATGGATTAATGGTAGGTCTACAAAAAATAACTGACCTACCGATAGTGTATGTAAGAACAGCTATAGAAATTGTGGCAGTGATATCTGGATGGTTAATGGGAGGTGTAGTTGGCCTTGGAACAATAATATTTGTTTTTGGAATAGGTCCTGCAGTGGCTTTTTCTCTGCACTTAGTAAGAAAAGGATCAGAAAAATAAATAAAAATGCTTGAAAACTTAATTATTGTTTCTTCTAATAGGCTAAACAACTATTTATAAAAAGTATTATGAAAAAAACTATAACGATTCCGGCAATCATAGCTTCGATAATCATTGGCTATCTACTTGCACTTGCAGGGAGCCAGGGATCAGAAGAGTTTAATGGTCTTTCTTTGTTTGCCATATGTGCAAGCGTAAGTTATCTAATGCATTGGCTAATCTTCATTCCTTCTTATGCATTTCAAACGGAACATTATTTTGATTTAACAGGAACGTTGTCTTATCTAAGTGCACTTGCAGTTGGTTTCTACCTCAACCCTACCAGCGACCCAAGAGATATATTAATAGGATTACTAATAACGATATGGGCCGTGAGGTTGGGCTCTTTTCTGTTCTTAAGAATTAAAAAAGATGGAAAAGATAAACGGTTTACAATTATGAAAACTGAATTTGTTTGGTTTTTGATGACTTGGACCATTGGAGGTCTCTGGGTCTTCTTGACTATGGCTGCTGGCCTGGCCGCAATAACTTCAAACGAAACTGTTCCATTAGGAATGCCTGCTTTAGCTGGATTAACCCTTTGGATCTTCGGCTTCACTATTGAGATTGTTGCAGACAAACAAAAAAGAGATTTTAAGAAAGATACTTCGCAAGAGAATGAATTTATAACTTCAGGTTTATGGGCATGGTCTCGCCACCCTAACTACTTTGGCGAGATAACTTTATGGGCCGGACTGACTTTAATTGCACTACCAGTTCTTTCTGGTTGGCAGCTTTGCACCCTCATATCACCTTTCTTTGTTTATATTCTATTAACGAGAATCAGTGGAATTCCTCTATTGGAAAATAGAGCCATTAAAAAATGGGGTTCGGATCCAGAATACATCTCTTACCTTGAAAGGACTCCGGCATTGATGATGAAAAAACCAAGAAGCAATTAAAATTAGGAGAAAAATAAAATGTCAGAAGAAGAAAAAACCGGTGGTTGTTTATGTGGAGATATTAGATATAAATTTAATAAATCTGACTCTCTCACAACCCATCACTGCCATTGTAAGGATTGCCAAAAATCAACTGGCAGTGGCAAAGCAACGATCTTGTTGATTCCAAAAGAGTCTTTAGAAATTGACGGTGATCTTAAGTTTTACACCTCTACTGGAAGTGAGGGTTCGCATGTAACAAGAGGTTTCTGTGAGAATTGCGGGTCTCCTGTAATGTCATTTGTGGAAGAAAATGCAGATCTAAGCTTTATTAAAGTAGGCTCTCTGGATGATTCTTCTTGGGTATCAATAACGTCAAATTTTTGGAGCTCGACTGCTAGTTCATGGTCGCCTGTCGATACAGAGGTCCACAGCTTCACACACAATCCAGATTTTTCTTAAAGGGCTTTGAAACCTTCAGATATCTACCAAGAGATGGTGAGCAGTAATAAGCTCACCTTTGACGAGAAACAATTTTCTTTATTAGAAAAACTGGATCTTATAAATGATCAGATTCTTGAAAGATCACGTAAATGGTTCAAAAAAAAACGTATCAAAGGACTCTACATAAAAGGTGAAGTAGGAAGAGGTAAGACTCAAATAATGGATATATTCTTTGAAAATTTAAATATAGAAAAAAAACAGAGATTGCACTTTCATCGCTTTATGAAAAAGCTCCACGAAGAACTGGATAGATTGTCAGGTCAGTCAGACCCGCTAGAAAAAATTGCCGCTGATCTTGCTCAATCCACTGAAGTACTGTGCTTTGATGAATTCTTTGTAGAAGATATAGGAGATGCAATGTTGTTGGGCCGATTTGTTAGAAAACTATTCACTCATCCAGTTACGCTGATAGCAACCTCGAATACACTTCCAGAAAATCTTTACAAAGATGGTTTGCATAGAGACAGATTTTATCCTGCCATCGAGTCCATCAAAGAAAATTGCGAAACATTTGAACTAATATCCCTTCAAGATTATCGACTAAGGACTCTTGAAAAATTAGAAATTTTTCTTATAGCTAAGGAGGATCCTGATGACAAGCATTTAGCTAAAAATTTTTCTGAGTTAACGAATAATATATTTGAAGAGAACAGGAACGTTGAAATACTTGGAAGAAAAATTAAAACAAAAAGACTGGCTACAGGTTCGGTTTGGTTTGAATTCAGTGAACTTTGCGAAGGCCCACGCAGTTCAAAAGATTACATAGATTTATGTACCGAATTTCACACGATTTTTATATCAAATATTCCTATATTCAATAACGATAACAATGACAGTGCCAGAAGATTTATTGCTTTAATAGACGAATGCTACGAAAGGAACGTAAATCTTATATTGTCTTCAGAAATTGATATAAGAGAAATATACTATGAAGGACTTCTAAAAGAGCCCTTCAAGAGAACGCTCAGTCGTTTAGAAGAAATGAGGTCCAGAGAGTATCTCTCCAGACCTCATCTGGCCAAGAACTAAACTGACTGGAGAACTTTTACTTCTGGGGCGCCGGCCATAAAGGCTCCCATTTTGGCTCCCAATTCCTTGAAGTATTCCGTCTGTCCGTGCGCTGCTTGAGCCGCTTCGTCTTTATACCTTTCTAAGAAAATATAAGTCGTGTCGTCTTCTTTGTACAAATCGTAATAGACTACACCATCTTCGTTGGCGTTAACCTTTTCTACAAGTTGACCGGCTACCGCTTCAAAGTCACTTCCAGATCCTTCTTTAATTTTTAAAGTTGCTACTATTCCTATCATTTTGTTTCTCCATTTTGATAATAAGCTGTAGACTTTATTTCTATTTGGGAAAATTATCGAGTACTTTCTAATATGGATAAAATAGTTATTGCAGGAGCAGGTCAGGCAGCAATTCAATCTGCAGTGTCTTTAAGAAAATTTGGCTACGAGGGATCAATAACTATTATTGGAGAAGAGTCACACCCGCCCTACCAAAGGCCTCCACTCTCCAAAGATTATCTTCTTGGCAAAACACAACTAGATCGAGTTTATTTAAAGAAAGAAACTTTTTATGAAGAGAATAAAATAGATTTAATAATCAATACTAAAGTTAAATCCATAGACAGAAAAAGAAAAACCGTTTCCCTCTCTAATAAAGAAAATCTTGATTATGGGAAACTTATTATTGCTGTAGGAAGCAGAGTTAGAAAACTCGATGTTCCTGGGGTTGATCAAAATGGTATTCATTACTTAAGGGGTCTTGATGATGCTAATGCTTTGAAAGAAAATCTCAAAGAAGGAAAAAAACTGGTTATTGTAGGAGCAGGCTACATAGGACTAGAAGTAGCAGCAGTTGCCGCATCATTAAAAATAGAAACTTCAGTTATTGATATAGCGGATCGAGTAATGAGCAGGACGGTAGACCCTCTTATTTCAGATTATTACCACTCCCTTCACGCGAATAATGGAGTAAACATACACCTAAAACATGGGCTTAAAAGTATCACAGGAAAGGGAAACGTAGAAAAGGTTTTCTGCACAAACAATCTTGAGCTTGATGCCGATATTGTGGTTATAGGTGCAGGTGTTATTCCAAACGATGAGCTTGCTTTGACTGCAGGATTGGCTTGCAAGAATGGTATTGTGGTTAATGAGTTTGGACAAACTGAAGATAAAAATATTTATGCCTGTGGGGATTGTACCAATCACCCCAATAAGATTTTAGGAAGAAGGCTCAGGCTTGAGTCTGTTCATAACGCCATGGAGCAATCCAAAGCGGTCGCTTCTTCTATAATGGGACTTGAAGAGCCCTACAATCAAGTGCCGTGGTTTTGGTCGGATCAGTACGATCACAAGCTACAAATAGTAGGACTGTCTGGTGATCATGATGAAGTAGTAATGCGTGGCAGTAAATCTGAACGATCATTTCTGTTGTTCTATCTAAAAAATAAAGAAATAATTGCTGTAAATGCCATAAATTCTTCAAAAGAATTCCTTATAAGTAAGAAGCTTGTTGCAAATAAGGTTAGAATAAGTTCTGATATTATCAGCGACCAATCGAGTAACCTAAACGAACTTTTAACATGAAAGAAACGATTGAAACCCAATATGCTTTAGGTCAAGTAGTAAAGCACAAATACCTAGATTTTAGAGGCGTTATCTATGACGTAGACCCCGAATTTAATAATACAGAAGAGTGGTATGAATCCATTCCCTCAGCAATGAGACCAAAAAAAGAACAGCCCTTTTACCATGTTTTTGCTGAAAACGATCAAGTTTTCTATTCCGCTTATGTCTCACAGCAGAACTTATTGGTAGACGACAGCAACATACCGGTTGAACACCCAGATGTTCCTGTGTTCTTTGGAGGATTTGATGGAGCCTCTTATGAGCTACTTGAGAATAGCAAAAATTAAGAACTTTTTTTAAGGGTAGCGAGCGCTAAACAGCAAACAAGAATATCCATAGCTTGGCTCAATTCTTCTAAAGAGCATGCAGTAGGAGCAATTCTTATATTATTATCAGCTGGGTCTACCCCATAAGGATAAGTAGCCCCTGCAGGGGTTAATTTTAATCCAAGCTCTTTGGCTAAATTTATAATTTCTTTTGCCAGTCCCCTTTGGGTTGTTAAAGAGACAAAATAACCACCCGTAGGTCTTGTCCAAGAACCGAAGTCTTGTTCGGATAACTTCTTTTCCACCATATCAAATTTTGGTCTTAATATGGCTGCGTGCCTCTTCATGTGTGTGTGCACTCCTCCGTTCTTCTGAAAAAATTTAACGTGCCGTGCTTGGTTTACTTTATCTGGACCAATGACGACAGCGCCGTAATGCTTAATGAAAGTCTCCATATTCTTTTCAGATAAAGCCATAAAACCTACCCCTCCTCCTGCATAAGTTATTTTAGAAGTTGAAGCAAAACCAACTAGGGAATCCATAGCTTTAGATTCTTTAGCCAAGTCAAAGATATCTTCCAATGGCTCTGATATCTCAAAATCGTGAACCGCATAAGCATTGTCCCAGAATATTTTAAACTCTGCATCCAGGCCATCGACCAATTCAAGCAAAGCAATGGTGGTGCTCTTAGAATAAATTTCTCCAGTAGGGTTTGAATGTCTAGGCACACACCAGATACCTTTTACAGATGGATCATTTTCTATTAATTCTTTAATTTCATCTATGTCGGGCCCTTGCCCCGTGAGACCAACCGGCTGCATGTTAATACCAAATTCTTCGCAAAGATTAAAGTGTCTGTCGTATCCAGGAACTGGGCATAGCAATGTTATTCTTTCTTTGGTGGACCACGGACCATCTCCAGAGCCATGGAAAAACATACTGGAAAGGTATTGGGACATCAAAGTTAGACTGCTGTTTCCGCCTGCAAGAATAAATTTCTTATCGCAACCCATTATCTCTGCGCCCAGCTGCCTACAAGAATCAAGCCCCATTAATTCTCCATAATTTCTTGTATCAATACCGTCCAGATTAAAGTCATTCTGGAGAACTAATTCCAATCCAGAAGAAAGATCTAATTGTTCTTGATCCGGTTTTCCTCGCGTAAGGTCTACATTCAATTCCTTAGACTTAAGATCCAGGAATCTTGAATGCGCTTCTTCGATATTTTGAATTTTTGCTTGCAATGTCTTTTAAAAAAACGAAATGATATCATTCGTTGAAAATTGTTTACAGCAGAACTCGAATTGATTAAATTTTGAACAGTTCTATTTATCTGCTTAAGCATCTAGCTTAAGCAGATTGATCCACATGGTTATTCACAAATTAAGTGGATAAAAAATTAATTTTCTCGGAGACGAATTCGTATTTTTTCTGTAAAATTCTTACTTAATCAAAATACCTTTGAGTCAAACAACACCTCTACATAAGAAACACAGCGAAGCCTCTGCAAAGATGGTTGATTTTAATGGCTGGTCTATGCCAATCAACTACGGATCACAAATAGCAGAGCACGAATATGTAAGAACAGGATGTGGAATATTTGATGTTTCACACATGACCATTATTGATTTTGAAGGCAATGAAGCGAGGAATTTCCTTAAAATACTTCTTGCTAATGATGTTGATAAATTAATTAATGATTGTGACGGTCTCTACTCTGCGATGCTTAACGAATCGGGCGGTGTCATCGATGATCTGATTGCATACAAGATGCCATTTGGATATAGGCTTGTCGTTAACTGTGCTACCAGAGATGTAGACCTGAGATGGATAAATGGTCACTCTGAAAAATACGATGTGTTAATAAAAGAAAGGCCAGATCTTGCAATGTTAGCAATTCAAGGGCCTACTTCACTCAATATTTTAGAAGCCTTGTCTCTTCCTATCCAATCACTTAAAAATAAAAACAAACTGCAAGGAGTTGTAGAGGATAATTTTTTTGCAGCAAAAACCGGCTATACAGGAGAGAATGGGTTTGAAGTCATCTTGCCAAACGAGAAAGCAGAATTATTATGGACCGAGGCTCTTGCAGGCGGAGCAAAACCAATAGGGCTAGGAGCCAGAGACACTCTAAGGTTAGAAGCAGGCATGAATCTGTATGGATTTGAGATGGACGAAAAAATCTCACCGTTAGAATGCAATATGGAATGGACAGTTTCTTTAAACGATGAGAATAGAGATTTCATTGGTAAGGAAGCATTCTTGAATAAAAGATCATTGGGAGACTCTCATCGTCTTGTTGGAATAATATTAGAAGAAAGAGCAATCTTAAGAGCCGGACAAGAAGTTTTCCTCGATGAGAGCAAACAATTAAAAGGCATCGTAACAAGTGGAACTTACTCTCCTTCTTTAAAAAAACCCATCGCTCTTGCAAGGATGCCAAGTACAGACAAAGAAATTTGTTTTACAGAGGTGCGTGGCAAGGTCTTAGAAGCTAAAATAGGAAGACCTAGGTTCATTAAAGAAGGGAATTATATATTCTAGAGGCAAAAATATGAGTGAATTACCTGATAACGTTAAATACCTTTCAAGTCATGAATGGGTAAAGCTTGAAGAGGACGGAACGGTAACCGTAGGAATAAGCGATCATGCTCAAGATTTATTGGGTGATATTGTTTTTGTAGAGTTGCCTGAAGTGGGACAGCAACTTAATGCCGAAGAAGAAGCCGCAGTAGTTGAGTCGGTAAAAGCTGCTTCCGATGTTTTTTCTCCAATTAGTGGTGAAGTAACTGAGATAAATGAAAAATTAATTGATGAACCTGAAGTGGTTAATGCCTCGCCTTACGAAGACGGTTGGTTTTATAAAATGAAACCACAGGACTTAAGCAGCTTAGAAGGTTTGCTTTCTCCAGAAGAATACGCCAATAGCCAAGAAAGCTGATCTAAAAATTAGAATGGAAGAAAAATTTAAAACGAAAAAAAATCTAGAATTATTCTCAAGAAGACACATTGGTACGGATGAAAACTCCATAAACCAAATGCTAAAAGAAGTGGGATTTGAAGATATTGACAGTTTTATATCTTCCATCGTCCCCGAAGACATCTATCTTGAATCTAATTTAACAATAGGTCCTGAAAAAACCGAACAAGAGGCCTTGCAAGAATTGAAGGATATTGCTTCTAAAAATAAGGTTTATAAAAGTTACATAGGTCAGGGCTATTATAACTCTTACACTCCGGGAGTAATTCTAAGGAATGTTTTTGAAAATCCAGGTTGGTACACCTCTTACACCCCTTACCAGCCAGAAATTTCTCAAGGTCGACTGGAGGCCCTTATTAACTTCCAAACTATGGTTTCAGATCTAACTGGAATGGAAATAGCCAACGCATCTTTACTAGATGAGGCTACTGCAGCTGCAGAGGCAATGACACTGGCCAAAAGAACATCAAAATCAAAATCTAATATTTTCTTTGTAGACGAGCAATGCTTTCCTCAAACAATAAATGTCATTAAAACTCGTGCGGAGCCATTAGGAATTAGTATAAAAATAGGGTCTCCTCTAGACAATCTCGATGAAGAATATTTTGGAATTATATTGCAGTATCCTAGTTCAGATGGCCAAATAAATGACTTCAGTGAAGTGGTCGTTTCTGCCCATAAACAAAGTGCTTTAGTTGTATTTGCTAGTGACCTATTAGCTTTATCTTTATTAAAACCCCCGGGAGAATTTGGTGCTGACATCGTCATAGGTTCCTCTCAACGTTTTGGAGTGCCCTTGGGATTTGGTGGTCCTCATGCTGCTTTTATGGCAACAAATGAGAAGCTTAAAAGGTCCCTGCCTGGAAGAATCGTAGGTGCCTCTATAGACAGTAATGGTTTCACAGCTTATCGCTTAGCACTGCAGACAAGAGAGCAACATATAAGAAGAGAAAAGGCCACAAGTAACATTTGTACAGCTCAAGCCCTGTTGGCGATTATGGCGGGTTTCTATGCGGCATATCATGGACCAGATGGTTTAAAGTTTATTGCTACTAGAGTCCACAAGAATGCCATTGCCCTTGGAAAACTAATCACCGATCAAGGCTTCAAGCTTAAAACGGATAAGTTATTCGACACTCTGGCAATAAAGACTGGAGAGAAGACTGATTCGATACTTTTGTTGGCAAGTAAAAAGGGAATTAATTTTAGGAAGATTGATGAAAATACAATAGGGATATCTTTAGATGAAACCGTTTCTCAAACTGACTTAGAAGATATTGCACTGCTCTTTAATCCAGAAATTAAACTAGATCGACAAGAGTCATCTGCTTGCTCCATTCCTATTGACCTAATAAGAACGTCTCCTTATCTTCAACATCCAGTATTCAACAGATATCATACTGAAACTGAAATGCTGAGATATGTAAGAAAACTTTCTGATAAAGACATAGCATTAGATCGAGCCATGATTCCTTTGGGTTCTTGTACCATGAAATTGAATGCCACGTCGGAAATGCTCCCTGTCAGTTGGCCAGAATTTTCTAACATTCACCCTCTAGCTCCAAAAGATCAAGTTATGGGATATCATCAGCTCATATCTGAACTTGAAGAAATGTTAATCGATATTACTGGCTATTCTGCTGTATCCCTTCAGCCTAATGCGGGCTCTCAAGGTGAATATGCTGGTTTATTAGCGATCGACGCCTACCACAAGAGTCGAGATGAAACGCAAAGAAATATTTGTCTAATCCCTAAATCAGCTCACGGCACCAATCCAGCTTCAGCCCAAATGGTGGGGATGAAAGTTGTCCCTGTTGAATGTGATAAGGAAGGAAATATAGATATGGAGGACTTAAAAGAAAAGGTAAAGCTTCATGCAGATTCACTTTCAGCCCTCATGATCACCTACCCTTCAACTCATGGCGTTTACGAAACTACTATTAAGGCGGTCTGCGAACTTATTCACAGTAATGGTGGCCTAGTATATATAGATGGGGCAAATCTAAATGCTATGGTAGGTTTGTGTTATCCCGGTAAATTTGGAGGAGATGTTTCTCACCTAAACTTACATAAAACGTTTTGCATACCTCATGGCGGAGGAGGACCTGGAGTTGGACCTATAGGTGTGGTGGAGAAATTGAAAAACTTCTTACCTGGAATGCATGAAGAAGCTAAACCAATTGTTGGTCCTGTCTCAGCAACCAATTGGGGAAGTGCCAGCATACTGCCTATAAGCTGGATGTACATTAAGATGATGGGATCAGAAGGTTTAAAAAGGGCTACAGAAATTGCGATCCTAAATACAAATTACATAGCTTCTAGGTTAAAAGGACATTTTGAAATTCTATACACAGGAGAAAATGGATTGGTGGCTCATGAGTGCATACTTGATGTTAGACCATTTAAAGAAAGTGCAGAAATTGAAGTTGAAGACATTGCAAAAAGACTTATCGATTATGGCTTTCATGCTCCCACTATGTCATGGCCGGTTGCAGGTACTTTAATGATCGAACCAACCGAAAGTGAATCTAAATATGAAATTGATAGATTTTGTGATGCGATGATCAGCATAAGAGAAGAAATCAGACTTATAGAATCAGGCGTATTGGATAAAGAAGATAATATGCTTAAGAACTCTCCTCATAGTGCAAAGACAGTCTCTGGAGATATCTGGGAACATAAATACACCAGGAGTGAAGCTGCATACCCTTCTAAAGGGCTTCTAGAAAATAAATATTGGCCTCCAGTTGGCAGGGTCGATAATGTTTATGGCGATAGAAATTTAATGTGTAGCTGCCCCTCTATGGAAGACTTTGACTAATTAGCTAACCTAGAATCGTCAATAAACCACCCTCTATCAAGGGCTATTTTCCTTAACTTCTTATCAGGATTTACGGCTGTAGGAACCTTTACGAATGATAATAAAGGTAAATCATGAACAGAATCAGAATAAGCTGCAGTTTGATGAACTAACCTTTTGCCTAACCACTTTTTAATTCTAACAACCTTTTCTTCCTCAAAATTAGGATTTCCTTCTAAGTTACCTGTGTATACCCCGTTTACAATCTCAGGGTCTGTTCCAAAAAAAACTTTCACTCCTAATATGAGTGCAATTTCTTTTACCAGAAAAGTTAATGTTCCAGATGTAATAAGACATTCGTCTAAGACATGCCTATTTAAGAGATTAGTAGTTAAGTTATCTCTATATTGGTTAACTATATGAGACGCAAATGGCTTGGCCAAGATTTCTACTTCTAGCTCACTCATACCTGCAATAGGAGATAATAAAAATTTTGTGTACGCAACAACGTCCAATAAACCTTCTCTGTATTGAGTCTCGAATTCTAAGATTTTCTTATGGAATGAATTATCTGAAATTAAGTTATTTTCTAACATATAATTAGCCCATGCAGCTTCAGTATCTCCCGCTAGGAGAGTGTCGTCTAAATCAAAAAAAACTAAGGTCATTGTTAATTAAATAAAGTTTTATTACATATATTAGGGAAAGAGACAGGTGGCAAATAAAGAAATTTACAGACCTAACGTAGCAATTATTATACTCAATAAAGAAGGTAAAAGCCTTTGGTGTAGAAGAAAACAACATGACGGCTGGCAATTTCCACAAGGCGGCATTGATGATGGAGAAACTCCTTTGGAAGCGGTACTTAGAGAAACTGAAGAAGAAGTTGGATTAAAAGAATCCGATATAAACATATTGTTTGAGAATACTGATTGGATTAATTATCAGGTTCCGCTTTCAAGAAGGCCCAGTTATTTTTCAATCAACAAAGGGTTTGTCGGACAGGCTCAAAAATGGTTTTTAGCAGAATTAAAATCGGATGAAAGCGCTATAAACCTGAACTCCTCCAGTCCAATTGAATTTGATAAATGGGAATGGGTTCCTTACTGGTATTCCTTAGAAGCCTCAGTACCTTTTAAAAAAGAAGCATACAGGAAAGCCCTTACAGACCTATTACCTGCTTACTTAGCTTTTGCTGAAAATAGAAACAAACTTAAATAGAAAATTTAAAGTCTTTCCTTGAACCCGTCTTTCCTTGTTTTGTATATGTTTGTTCACTAACTATGACACGACCACTTTTATCTATTGCCAAGAAAGTTGTACAACGAGTTCCATAAATATCTGACTTTATAAATCTGTAAGGTATTTCTTCTTTATCATTATTTCTAAGTTCATCATGAGTGATATTGTTTAGGTTGCCTGACTCTCTTGACATCATTTCAAAGGAATTTTCTTCTTCGATTCCTACTGAGACCAATTCTTTAAAGTCTTTTTTAACTTTGATTACTTTTTTAGTCTCCGAATTTAAGAAACGATTACCCAGAGCATGAATGCCCTCGGTTAGAGTTGTTATTCCCTCTCTTCGATTAGCATAACAATGAATTCCAGAGGAATCTCCTACAAGCAAGTTAAAACCAGCATATTTTTTTCCTTCGACTGCTTCTAGATAATCTTTTCCTTTAAGGCCTTGTGATTTTAAATAATCAGCAACCAATCTCCCTCTAGAAACTTCGAAGGTTTTATCTGCATTCTCTTCTTTATAATTAGTAATCGCAGCAAACCTTCCGTCTCTAGCAACTCCCAACCAAGTACCTCCGGCCAAACCATCCTTGCCAGCAAGAAAATTATTTCCTTCCCACCAATCCATGGGATTAGTTGGTCTGTCATAGTATTCATCTCTATTTGCCATTAGTAAAAATGAATACTTTGGATTCTGATCATCTAACGATTGTTCTTTTGTTACTGAAAAAACTATTAAGCACATAATTAAAAAAAAATTAAAGGGTAGTTAATGTTAAAATTAAATATTGGAAATCTTTTTATACCTTTTACTAGGAACATTTTCCGGTGTTTTGGCAGGACTCTTCGGCATAGGTGGAGGGATTATTATAATCCCTACTTTTTTCTACATCTTTTCATTCCTTGATTTTCCACAAGACATATTATCTCATATGGTTCTTGGTAGTTCACTTGGAGTTATAGTCTTCAGCTCAATTTCATCAACCTACTCTCATGACTTAAGGGGAGTTGTTAACTGGGAATCAATAAAAAAAATTGCTCCCACTATTTGTTTAGGTTCTGCCTTGGGTGGAATAACTGCCGGTAATTTAGAGAGCGATACCTTGCAAGGACTGGTGTCTTTGTTTTTAATTGTTGCTGCTGTTCAGTTAATATTTGAGTTTCCACCCCCTTCTCAGAATCCACAAACTTCCCTATTGGGACCTGTAATAGTTGGGGGAGGAATAGGTTGGATGTCTGGAGTGTTTGGTATCGGAGGGGGTATTTTTTCTGTCCAATACCTCTACCACAGAGGTTTAAAGATGAAAAATGCAATTGGAACGTCTGCAGCATTAGGAATTCCTATAGCTCTAGCTGGGTCTATGTCCTACATATACATAGGGCATTTAAATGAAAATCTGCCTAATAATTCATTGGGTTACGTCTACTTACCTGCAACATTAATAGTAGGAATCGTAAGCTCTCTTACTGCCCATCTTGGCGTTAGAATAGCTCACAGAATGAAACAAAAAAAGCTAAGGATTGCATTCGC
>Ga0209709_10001263_pt1 | contig 23473 bp, 19 predicted proteins | sample ArcticOcean_MG_C_2_FD_187435 | JGI IMG/M metagenome (GOLD analysis project Ga0209709, IMG submission 187435) | Marine microbial communities from western Arctic Ocean - ArcticOcean_MG_CB4_136 (SPAdes) (version 2) | ecosystem: Environmental > Aquatic > Marine > Oceanic | place: Arctic Ocean...
CCATCAAATCTATACCTCAAAATGACCACCCCGGAGCCGCCAGCACCCGAATCGTTATTTAAACTCGCGCCGCCACCGCCGCCCGTATTTGCTGCCCCTGCACTACCCCAAGATCGTGAGATGCCGGCACCTCGACCGCCGCCGCCAGTACCACCAACGCCATAATTGCCTCCACCTGACCCACCACCGCCGCCAGCACGAGTAGTGGGTACCCCATCAATACTTGATGATAAACCATTACCGCCAGCACCACCATTATATGAGTTGTTGCCAACATTGCCCCCCACGCCACCCGCGCCGCCACCACCGCCACCACCGCCGCCGCGCCGATTGCCGGAATACCCAGAACCGCCATCGTGCCCTTGTCCAGAAGTTCCAGAACCAACAGGGTTGTTCACGTATGCGCTGCCGCCACCAGAACCGCCCGCTCTACCGGCTTCATTGGCTGATGAACCACCACCGCCACCGCCAATTGCAGTAATGGATGGTTGCCCATATGAGCCGCCAAACGCTGAATTGGTTCCGTCACCACCTTGAACGTGTTGAAGGGCTGGTGATGCTCCGCCTATGCCGACAGTCACCGCGTAGGACTGAGCAGTTATTGTGTGGCTGGTCCCTGTGAGATAACCGCCCGCACCACCACCGGCAGCTTCTATCCAGCGGCCAGAGGAGGTTCCATGCCCACCTGCGCCGCCGCCAGCAATCACTAAATATTCAACCGAGATATTGCCGCCCGAGACACCCGCATCCGTCACCTGAAACGTTCCGCTCGATGTGAATGTGTGGATTATGTAATCGCCGTCAACCGTAATCGTGCCACCCGTAGCCGCCACACGGCCACTCGCCTTCGCGCGGTCACCCATGTTATAGCTTTCGTAATCCCACGTGCCCGTAAGTGAGTCATAAGCTCTTTTTGTTTGAAAATAATTTTTATCTGGATTTATCCAAAATTCAATAGTAAATTCATCTTCGGCTAAACCGAAGTCAGCGCGATAAGGAATTTTTTGACAACTCCCACCATCAAATATTGTATGCGCTCTATTATATTGTCTATTATTAAAGTTTTTCTCTTTCCACCTTTTTGAATACGCGTCCGTGGGTAAGGTCTGTATTTTGCGCGCGGTTTCTTCGTTTGGATCGTAAGAAAATGATTCACCATATTTTATTTCTCTCCCGGTGCTTAACTCATGATCCTTAAGCAAGGAGCCGTCCTTTAATTTTACCGAAACCTCCCCTGAAGAAATCTGACTATCGAAAAAATCATTATTTAAATGAAGCAGGAGAGCCGTCGGGCCATCGATAGCAAATTCTGATATAGTCGTAGTAGAAGATTGAGTATGAGGATTAATTACGGATATAGAAAATCCAGCTGAGTTAGTTACGTATATTCTGTCGTTGAGGGGCGAGTATTCTATATCAGATGAATTTTTAAACGAGCTATGAGAAAAACTTCCTAGTATTTTATCTGTTACTGGGTCAATAACAGTAAGCCAACTTTTCACGGGGTTGCCATGCAGAACATAAATTTTATTATTTGTTGGGCAATAAATTAACTTACTAGGCGTAGGCAATGAATCTTGCATAGAAGATAAAGAAGCATCCGGATAAGTTTCTCCAAGAACAGGATCAAAATTATATAAATTTATTTCTTTCTCAATTATATTTGTATGTGGATTTAACTTAGCAATTCCGAATCCGCCATTTAGATTTTCATAAAGCTGTTTAGAGCCGAACGCGTAGTAAATCCTTTCATTAATTGGAGAGTACGCCCCATCAATATAATATTTATTTTCGTAGGAGGTAAAATTGCCTATGTAATCTTTTCGCGCAAAATCTTTCGTGCCCCTCCACTGAATAGACTCTTCTAAAGCCCCATCGTAAAGAGCTCGCGCGCTAAAGTTTTTGACTTTGACTGTCGATTGAGTTAAAGTTGCTGAGCCGCCAGAACTCGCGCAATTTTTCATTGCCCCGCCAACCCAAATCTCCACAGAATCACCAGCATCAACATTTACAGTAATAGCATATGGAGTATAAGAAAATAAATCACTTATATTTTTTGGTTTATTTCTATTAATTGATTTGTCTATGTTGGCGTCATAGCACCCTTCGGAGATAACGTTTTCTAAAGTTAGCGAGCTACTTGAGTTATTTTTTGAAATTTTATATCCATAATAATACGAAGCGCTCGTATCTATAGAAATAGAGAATTTGACCTCCACGTTTCCCGAGAATGACGAGTTGGTGAACGACGTAGCTTTATGCATGCTTCCGTTTGCGCTTACGGCGGAAGGTATATATTCAGAATCGTACTCTGTAGTCACGGAATATTCTACAGAATCATCATGAAGAACGCTTGGGTTAGCGCCCTCAACGCTTTCGGTTTTCTTGGGGTTTAAGCTGTAAATAAAACGATCAGCATTCCCACAGTAAATTTTTTCTGTTGACGGGCAATATACCGCAGAAATTGGATCAAAGTTTGACACTGCTCCGTTAGAAACAATAGGGCGAATTTCTAACGAGCCATAGGGCGTAGCAAGAGAATAAGATTGCTCCATCCTCCCGATTCTTCTTCTTATGTCTTGATTAGTTATCATGTGGTTGGGTTTATATATTTTACATATCCGCTGTCGCCCACTCCATAAATTCTATTATTTACAGGAGAATAACTGACTCCGTTGGTATTTATTGACAAGCTATCGTCGAAAAATTCCGTTACAGGCCTGACCCCGAAGGAGTCCGCTGGGTTAATCATTTGCATACCGCCGCTTCCCAAAACATAAATCATATTATTATCAGGGCAATAAACGAGTTTTTCATAATTGCGGTTTAAATCAATTGATCTCACCGGCGGCGCCGGGTTTGTGGGTGTCGGACTCTGATTAGTCATGTCCATTCTAAATACCCTAGATAAAGGGATAAGCTCACCAGACTCGCCAGAAGAAGACAACCAATAGGAGGCTCCATCGAAAGGGCAATAAATTACATCCTTAGTTTTATGATCAGGCTCAAGCCAATCGTGCGCGGACAGAACATGAGCATATGAAATGATATTATTTTTGTTTACGGATATTTGGATATGATTAGAATGAACGCTAACCCCCGAAGATTTGCTTTGATTGCCATCAAATAAATATAAGATATTTCTTTCTGGGCATGTCCGAAGTCCGGTTATCGCTCCATACCCCAAGCTATTTAAAATTGATTTTATTTCCGTTTCTTCTTTAGCTCCGGTTACTATTCCTGAATTCGAAATTTTCCCGGGGTCTACCACGGTAATAACAGAAGAATTAGAAGAACCAATATAAATTTTATTTACCCTAGGGTTATATGCCGCGCATGCAGGAGACCATGAAGAAGCCATGGTTATTTCACTTTCTATCGTATTATTCCTAGGGTCTATTATGCTTATTTTGGTTGGGGCCATAGCAAATATCCTACGGACGCTTGGGCAATACAAAATTAGATTAGCATAATTTCCGACCGCCACGCTTGCTTGAGGAGATTGAGTTTGCGTTGTCGCGTTTGGGCAGACGATATCCACAAATCCCGCGTTAGAAGATGAATTTGTTCTTACTAAATATAGTTTATTATTAGTCGGGCAAAAACACGAGTCTTTATAATCCTCGTTATCCATAGAAGAGTCCCGACCCAAGACCGTAACAGAATTAACGATCCCCTTTTCTAAAGAGGAATCATAGAAATACTTTTTTTTCGTAATTCTATTCGACATCGATATTGCGTTTTGAATTGCCATTATTAATAGTTAGGCTCAAATAAGAATGAGTCCTTGCTAACGTAATTACTCATATAGTATATTGTATCGTTTATGTGTGAATATATCGGAATGAAAGACTTTCCTCCCGAGCTCATTACGAAGTCCGTGGGCGCAGTATAAGTTTCTTCTATTTCTAAATCGTCGGGTCTAACTTTTAGTAAAATCCCATGGCATAAAACATAAATTCTGTCATTACTCGGGCAATAAATCAAGCTTTCGGCCGTATTCGAAGGTATGTTTTTAGTAAGTTGCGCGTTCGTGACATCCGCCGTATCACATGGGTATGCAAGGTGGTCGAGATCTGGATTGCAAGGCAAGACGTAAAATAAGATGCCGTTTCTCGAAACGTAAAGCATTCTATCTTGTGACGGAATATAAATTCCATCCGTCACGTCAAGCGCCTCTCCGATCTTAACGTAGCCATCTGGCGACATTTTTTTATTCCCATCCGAATCTTCATAAATAAAATCTATCCCAGTGTCGCTTGCTTGCATGTAATGAGAGCCCGTACTTGGGCAAAAAATTAGCTTTCGCGGACTCCCGCCATTGTTGCCGAGATAATACATACAATTATTAGAATAAAAATTACCTGTTGGGGCAAGCTCTGGGAGCTCGCCGTGCTGCCTCGCGCCCGAGTTCACAGAACCGGACCAACGTAACCCCCAGACTGCTGGGCGTGACCACCCCCGCCAGAAAGGCATGTCTTGCGAGACCGGTAAACTGATGCATTTTCTGCTCGTCGGGCATAGTCCACCACCCCCCTCGTCAAGCGTTTCCAATCTTTCTGTCCATGTTCTATTCCATGACCCCTCAACAGTATCACTAGGGAGGGTCCTCGTAGCGTTAGTATACCCCCAGCCCGCACGCGAATGCAAAGCAATTACTTCTCCTGATCGGGGGTTATTGCTAAGACCCGTGTACATGGAACGAAGCCAAGGCGGATACTGCCACCTGCTAGGCGTCCAGCCCGAATCCTCGGCGTCACTTCCAAGTCCGGGTGGGGTCTCTTTATGTAAGGGGCCCACGTTATATCCGCCTTGGAATTCGTCATCAGTCCAAGCGGCACTCCACAAACTCTTGATTTCGGTGATGGATCTTGTTTTAATACTGTACGTAAATAATTTAAACGACGTTGACGACGAAAAAGAATGATCCGACCACCCGCCGCCACCGCCATAATCGCCGATATCGGGAACAACCAGCCCCCAACTATACTGTTGAATATGCTCATGAAATAACATGTGCAAGCTGTTGTCGTAAGGAGAGTAGACTATATCCCTTGGTAGGCTGTATTCTCTTTTCTTCCCATCACCGCTAGAGCGATATTGAGGATTACTAAATTTATGTACATTCTCTGTTTGTAGCGTTAGTGGATTAAATGTGCATAAGCCATAATTACCGTCACTTATTGTTGTAACTGATATGTCTTTCTTCGTTGCGTCTAGGTGCAAAAGTAAAGATGTATCTACTGGGGGCTCAGAACTGAACTGACCCTCTGGGGGGAGGAATTGCTCGTGTCGATTAGGGTCAAAATACCGGAAGCGTATTGCTATGTTGCACGCCGCCCCCCAAGTCATTTTGTACGTATCGGATGACCAATAGTGTCCGCTGAGACTCGCCGGGCACCCCCCGGTACCGGAGTTAACAGATAAGTACGCCAAACCGCCCAGACTAAATGCGTAAAACCAGCCGGCAGGATAATACACACCACTCGCGTAACCCCCGCCAATTTTGAGCCCGGGTTTGTTTATGGGAGAGGGGCTATAGTATATATACTTCGTTCCTCCCCCGTTGGGATGGAGACCTTTCCACGCCGGCATACCATTGTACTCTCCACGATGGGTGTCGGTCAAGAGCGTGAATGTTGAGGACTGGTTCGATGACACATGAGTTACGATTATTTCATTACAATACGGTGGTCGCGAGCAGTCTGTAGGGTCCGTAATATCGGACATTTTATTTTCTGCCTTGCTCCATTTTATATCATCCATGTAGATGAGCTCAAAGTGGTTACTGAATTCACTCGCAGACTGATCTCGACATTTTGCTCCCCCTACTACTAAGTCGTCTTTATTACTTCTTTCGCTTGGGCTAGAGGTCACAGCCCATGCCATATCATCTACGCGCATTTCTCCCTGTTTTTCCCCGTCAACAAATAAGGTCGCCATACTTTGAGGCGCCGCGGCAAATACTACACCCTCTTGATACCCGCTTGCGCAAAGCACAGTTACGAAATGCCTGCCCGCACCCAATTTGTTTTTGCTCTTAATTGATCTATTTATGTGCGTTACCGACCCGGTAAGAAGAGAAGGGCTTGATCGCACTTCTAGCGATAGGTACCCCTGCTTATCAACGGTCAGCCACCATCCGTGAAGATTTCCATCGATCCATCTTATTTTTGATAATATAACATTTACATCAAAATAATTATTTGCATCACTTCTGGGAATCCAAGAATCCGTTGGGTTATATAACCATAAATCAATTCTAGAAGTTTTCTCACTCTCAAGTAAATTAAAATCATCACTATGAGGAATTTTTAAACTATCTCCACTCGAATCAAATTTTATTCTACTTTTGTCTAAGCCCGATGTAGATCCAGCGCCCCATTGATCATAATCGTTGCTGTGGGCTGCTCCGTTTATTGTAATAGAATGTTTTTCAGGGCTACTGTCTGTTATGTCGACAGAGCCATCGACCTCGTCAAATGACTGTATCAGTAATTTAGTTTGATTAGAGTATGTGCTATTATTGGGGGTCGCGACAAATGGGGAGGTGGGTACAGTAAAATTTGCTGTATATCTCGCTAATTGAGATACTCGCATTTCATTTAGGTGACCGTCGAAATAAGCCGTTGGTGTCTCTAATCCATTTTCTGAGATTTGCGTTTGTCTTCCTATGTATAATTTATTATACCACCCGCCGAGTGCTTCATTTATTCTCCATTGAGAGCCATCCCATATTTCAGTTTCTACATTTGATCTCCAATTTTGATTCGCTTCTGAAACTCCATCAATATACAAATCGACACGATAAGAATTCTCTGGGTCCACGTCAGGAACGAATTTTTTTACGATAGCTACGTGATACCAAGTTCCCTCTGATAAAATCGTTGTGCTGCTTAAGTTAAGGTCTATGGCGTTTGCTATTTTTTCATTTTTAAAACCTTTGACGTGAACTTTCCCTTTGGTCCATCCACCACGAGTAGCGCCAATCGATATCTCGAATGTCGACGCCACTTCGCTAGGGCCGTAATCTCCATCCCTGTCTTTCGAATTTATAGCGAAGACCGTTTGGTAATTATATAGATTATCAAGATTCGTGGGCTTGACCCAAAACTCTACAGTAAATTCACCGTCTTTCCACCCTCCAATTTCAAATATTTCTCGGGAGCTATCGGCAGAAAGCTCTAGATAGTCGCCATTTCCATCGAACTTAGCGCTTCCATTAAAGCTTGAGCTATGATGCTCTGCTGGTGAGATGTATACGTTGCCGCGCTTTAAGACTTCGTTTTCGTATGAGCTCGAGTCACTCAGGTCTATGTTCGTGATTTCCGTTCTTGTATCGGTTCGCTCGGTGATGTCATGCGGATAGTCTTCATAACCAATATAATATATTAAATTATCCGCTGAGGAATATGTTAAAGTAGACCCGAAGGTTTTACTAAAAGTACGAAACGCTGCCTTAGACGCAAGCGCGTCGGAGCTCGAATACTGAAGAGACGCGTCTATGGCGCTTCTCTCTATATTGTTTTGCGAATTTGTCAGTAACATTTAGTAACATTTAATAAACTATTATCGACCCCACTGATCCCGCTACGGCGAACTCCGAGGGGTAACTACCCGTGCTTAAGCAAACTAATTTGACAAAATCATTATTATGAGAACTTTCTATATACCCTCCCGAACCCGCCACGGTTTCCATATACCCAAATATAATTTTCTGCTCGGCGTTCTGAGCCACTCTCCATCCTCCTAAGGTTTTTCCTACGACCTCTATTCGTCCGTTCGAAGAATTTCCCGTGGGTAACGTAAGAATTAATCGATCGTTCGCGGAACTATTATTTACTACATACCCCACGTTAGAAATCATTTGGGTATCTGAAACGACAGTTTGGTAAGCTAAACCACCGGGGCCCTGCGGTCCCGATGCACCCTGTGATCCTTGATCGCCAACATTTCCTATGGGCCCTACGGGTCCATCTGCCCCACGGACTCCCCCAAGCGCGTGAGCGGAAAAGAACGTGTCGTACGAGGCGCCCTCTAGCGTATGTACTCCAGATTCGCTAAGATACAATTGACCGAAATATACTTCACCCGTCGCGACAACATTAGTAATTACAGAGGTGTCTAAAGTGGGTGTTGTCCATGCGCTAGAGCTCGATTCAGAAGGATGACCGAAATTCATAACCTTCTCGGAAAGTATCTGATTTGAAGACGAGGCAGATTGCCCGCCATGAGTCATTCTTAATGAAAGATGTGCGTATTCCCCGGAATCAATATAGTTGTTAACTCTTGTGCTCGCTTTAATTAAATACTTACCCGGAACACTCGGTTTCCAAAGCCCGCTATCTAAATAACCGGCAGACCAATCATTTTGAGTATCAAACCCGGCGGTGTAATCTGTACCAACGTAATTATCGACACTGTAATCTTGTAAAATTATATTTGTCGCTCCGCTAATGGAGTAATCTACCTGCCCGCTACGATAAGCAAAAAATCCAGCGCCCGTTGTGTACCCCACTACGCCCTGAAGTCCTTGGGGTCCTTGCGGGCCCGTGCTCCCCACGAAGTCCGAGCCTGAGGGCCCAGTTAACCCCGTTGGTCCCAATAACCCTTGAGGTCCTTGAGGTCCTTGCGTGCCATCGCTCCCAACAAATGCTAAGCCAGATAATCCTGATGGGCCCTGAGGCCCCTGAGGCCCCGCGTCTCCCTGTGCTCCTATGGCTCCTGATATTCCCGTAACACCCTGAGGGCCTATAAGCCCTATTGGCCCCGGGGGGCCACCTAATATATGAGCGCCGAAATAAGATTTAGAAAAGCCGCCCTTTACATAAAGACTACTTGAGTCGCTTGGGTTAATATCTACCTTTAGAATATCCCCAGAGTATAGATCAGCAAAAGTAGAGATAGTTGAAATTCTGTCAGTAGTGGTGTAAAACGCATCTAAGTCCCGAAGATAATCTTGGCTAAGAATTGTTGTGGTTGCCCCTCGGGTCCTTTCGAGAGAAATAGTTGGGTTGTAATTATAGTCATAGCTCCCCGGCGCACTATCTGTTGTAACCTGAGAATGGACCAAGTAAGTTCCCGATATATCTGGGCTAAATGAATAAGTGCTTACGTCATAATCATTTTTTGAATCAAAACTTTCTGTTTCAAATTGAATAGTGGTTTTTACGTTAGTAGGTATCGTCTGATCGGCGGATTTGTACGCCAAGAATCCTCCGCCGCTAATTATACCCGCTGGCCCCTGAGGCCCACTAGCTGGGCCCTGAGGCCCCTGATCACCCTGAGGCCCCTGAGGACCAATTAATCCTACGCCAGTTGCGCCAGAAGGCCCGACTATGCCCGTGACTCCCTGCGGTCCCTGAATGCCTTGGGGTCCCAGAGGGCCAGTTATACCCGTGGCTCCACTTGGACCAACAATCCCCTGAGGCCCAAGTGCCCCGACTAAACCCTGTGTGCCCTGAGGCCCTGTTATGCCCGTGGCTCCACTTGGACCGACAATTCCTTGGGGCCCCTGCGGGCCCTGAGGGCCGTAAGAAGCGCCCTGAGGCCCCGTCGTCCCCTGAGCACCCTGAGGACCTATAGAGCCTAAATCTCCAGCTCTAGAAAAAGAAACAACGACTGAGTCGTTATCAAGAAAGACTCCAGAAGCAGCATGGTTTGTTTGGGGGGAGCTGGAGTATACAAATTGAGAAGGAATAGAGTAGTATTCGCTCGTTGCGTTAGTTACTCCTGTGTGGCCTACTACGCTTCCCGTTATATCGAACAAAGCAAAATCTAGCGCATTTCCAGAATCATAAAATCTAAGAGAACCTTTTACGGAAGACGAGGAGTCATCGAGACCAGAAATCCATGCTTCATGATTAACGGACCCTAGACCAGTTCTATGGACATAGACGTTAGAGACGTTAGCTAAGCCGCTTTCGAAAAACGAAAAACGTCCTATGTTGGGGTCCGTGGAGGCGCCCGTCTCATGATTATATGAGTAGATAGTTATGTTTCCACCGGGCGCACCTTTTGGGCCGGTATCTCCAAGAAACGTTGTGAATGAACTATTAGGCATGCTTAATTATTATATTAAATTCTCCCTAAAGAACTATTAAACTTTGTTAAAGCTCCGTTCAGGACTGTTATTTCTGTTTCGGTTAATTCTGCACCCATACTATAGAATAAGAGCTTGTATATGCTTGTCTGGGTTACTTGTCCTCCAGAGTAAGCTCCAAATATTCTGAATTTATATCCGCCTATCGGGTGTGCAGATTGATTTGATGTCGCGTCAGAGTCGTCATACTCTACGGCGTCTTTATATAATTTTTGATTTATGTTCGAGGTTCTATTTGCTAACCAAAATCCTCCGACACTATTTACATTTTCTTTTCTTACGTATCCGTTCGACGAACCCGGCGCAAACGAGCTTGGACTGCCTGCTTTTAATATCTGATCTGAGTTAAATTCAATGTAAGAACTTAAATCATTCTCAATAGAATAATCTCCTCCGCATAGGGGCATCATATACCCGCCGACAGAAGACAAACTTACATCCGCAGAAGTAGACATAAATGATAAATGTCCATAACTGCTACTCATACCGGCCGAGCTAAGAAACACGTTCGTTTCAAGATATTTCGAGCCCGACTCCCCAAGAGCCGTCGCGCCTGCCGCAGATAAACCGCCCGTCTCTGAATAATCATATTCAGCAAAACCAAAATTTTTATCTTTTAAATAGCCTATCGATCTATCACTATCTCCTACAATAATCGGATGCAAAGAAGCTCTTAAATTAGAACCACAAAACAAATTACATCTTTTAATTTTATTTCTAATATTGTTTACCCTTAAGGTTATTATAAATTCATTTAATGCCTCTAAAGTTTTTTGGCTTACTTCGCCCCCATCGCTTTCTATGTTAGATTTCCAACTCGCGACATCTTCAACGAAGACCCCTGTGCTAGCTAGCATCGCTGTGTTAAGCCCGCCTAACATTATTTTTCATCTCCGAATGCTATGATTGTGTCGCTTTGGTTTGCTCCGAACGAGGTGAAACTGACTAAAGCATTTTTGCCTGCTTTTAATTCCGTGGGCGCTAGTGATCCAACGAATATAGGTTTATCGCTAGTCTCCCCAAAGATTAATGCGTAATCTATGACGGTGGTATTTTTTATTTTTAATGTGACTGTTTTACCAGTCCCCCCGTTAATTGTTTTTATAATTGTGCTACCTAATACATCGAGGGTTTGAAATGGTTCTCCGTCGAAATCTATTGAAACTTGCCCGTTATTCCAATTCAAAGCCTTTACCCCGAAAGAAGTTTGTAAAGATAATTTCTTACTGGTAAGGGTCTGTTGACCGTTACGCGTTACGTCTCCGATTCCCGGGATTATAAAGTTAGGGCCTATTCCTGACTCCACTACTTGCCCACGATAATTCTGAACAAAACCCCCAGTTGTACTCGTCGCACAAAATAAAGGCTTAGAGACTGATCCGACTGTATTAGGTTCGCCCGTGGTTAGTAAGCCGGCTACGGAGTCGTCTAACCAATAAATTTTTCCCGGTGAAAACTGAGCGTCTGTCGTGTGCGAAGCAAAGGGGCTCGTCTTCATTAAGCCCGTTGGCCAACTAATAAACCCTTCAGTAACTACAGTAAATGAATTGTTGCCCGTATCTAAAGATTGCACCAAGCCTACGACTTCCGCATTCTCTTGAGAGTTAGCTCTAGATTTTGTATATTCAGTTCCGTTGTATCTAAGAGCATCAATTACTCCAAAAGCGTTCTCCCCAATCCAAAAATCATTTTGTTGAATTGTTTTCGTGACCAAGCTTGTGCTGCCTGAGATTATCCCCAAGGCCCCTACTAATCCCTGTGCTCCCTGTGGTCCTTGACCACCCTGCGGTCCTGTTGACCCCGGAGGGCCTCCCTCTGGACCCTGAGGTCCTTGGGGCCCTGTCACGCCGCTAGCTAAAATATCCCAATATTGATCATCTTGTGTGCCTCTTGGGATTTGGCCTTGGTGCTGGTTCCCAAATGAAGATATGAAAGAAGAGCTTCCGTGAAACACGGCGTCTTGGTCATTATAAGATATCAGACTATTCCAAGTACCGCTCCAGCCAATGCTCGTTCCTTGGGGCCCCTGAGGGCCTCCAGCGGGCCCTATGAGACCTTGCGGTCCTTGCGGTCCCTGAGGACCGCCTTGGCCCTGAGCTCCTTGAGGGCCGTCTGAGGGCCCTTGAGGCCCTACCTGCCCCTTATCCCCCCTAGCTGAGAAAGATAGCACAACTTTATCGTTTTCTGCGAATGCACCGGTAATTAAATTATTTGACTCGCTTGAGCTAACGTAAGACAAGGGAACAGTAAAATAGCCATCTCCGTTAGACAAAACACCGGTAACGTGATATGAAGAAAATTTAGATGGATTATCATTTTTGAATAAGCGAAGCGTGCCCCTAACGTCGCTTGACGAATTAGCTAAATCAGTTATCCAAGGGGTATTATCGACTAGGGTAAATGCTCCAGTTTGAGAATAATAACCATAATCATGTACATATAAGTTATTTGCTTGATTAAAGTCGCCCGTAGAATCAAATGTAAAATATCCTGTAGCTGGATAAGTTTGAGATGACCCAGTCTGATGATCGTAATAATAAAGAGAACTATCCCCTCCGAAACCGCCCCTATCTCCTATGGGGCCCTGCGCCATTTTAACTGAAGTAGAACTACCCGGGGCAGTAATTGAAAACACCCCATCCTGTATGCCTATCTTATGCCCTTTGTCTAGGTACAGATTTTCCCATGATCTATCTATCGATCCTAAATCGTACCCGCTTCTAATAGGTAATAAATTTCCCGTAGCGGCGTATAATCTATCTACAATTTCATTTGATCCGGAAACAGAAATAGAATCAGCATAAACAGTTTTCCAAGCCAAGCTCGCTTGCCCTAAATCGTATACGCCGCTTTCCGATGGGTTAAGGTGCGTAGATTTCCCCGAGAGGGTTCCAGCGTACACCTCTCCTATGTACCCAGAAAGCCCCTCTTTGTCCAGCTGCTTTACTTTAATCTTGTTGTCCGCCATACCTTTTAACCTACCTACGAATTTTAATTAATTACACTTTAATGTATCATTCTAGGCACAAAAGTCACGCCCATGTCGCTTGGGATAGATTTCATGTCGTAATAGCTTTTTTGAGCCCAATTAACTAACATCAAAGTCGTATAGTTATCTTTTCTAGCCCTCGACGCAGATGAGCTTCTTTTAAGGTGCAAAGGTAAGTCGAAAGTTTGAGTACCTTTCGCAGTGCTTTTAACCTCCACAAGGGCGCATTGTTTTTTCGTTTGGTGTATTAAGCTGTCCTGAGTGTCTATAAAATCCCCCAAGCTACTCTCGCCCGTGTGTGTTAACGTAATTTTCTCACTTGTTTGCGACATAAATGCTGCAGAATGAGCGCTAGTCTTTGAGGCAAACCATATTTTTTTATGATCAATGCACGCCTGTAAATGCTCGTTTGCTTTTCTAATAAATTCTGTAGAAAATATTTGCTTAAATACAATTGCGCCAGAGTCTTTATTGTACCCTCTTCTCAGTTTTATTAACTCTTTTGCATAATCTTTTCCATCTTTAGCGGACTCGAAATCGACAAAAGACATTTTTATTTTATCTCTTATGAATAAAGAATTTTCATTACAGCTATCAATAAATTGGAAGCCAGCATTATCTATACATATCATCTCGATATTAAAATTACTCATTACGTAATGCATATACTGGATATGGTCTCTTAAGTTTCCCCCTGCTACGGCGTAGCCATGCACTAACGTACCCTGCTGTGTTTCGTCATCTAGCTCAAGAACAGACATAGCAAAATAATCAGAAGCGGGGCTGTTACTGAAACTGGGATCGATAGCGACTATATATTTACTGTCAGGCTTTCCTTTAATTAGGGTTGTCGGGGATTGCCCGTCGGGTATGGTGCATTTGTACATTTTTTTCGCGCTAAAGTAGCTATCAGAACCGTCGGTAAACTGAGCGCAATATTCACGCTGGAAACTTGAATGGCTCTGACCGCCATTTTGAGCTTCCTCAATAATCGTATGATCAATCATGTAATCTGGCAACGCTTCGTACCCTATTTGAGAAATGAAGTAAGTTGCGTCGCCCTTCTCTTTAGAGTAAATATGATCTACCCACTCTTTAAATGTTCTGTATAAATTTTCAAACGTATAACTAGCTGAAGAAAGTGCAATCATTTTGGAATTATTTTCAAATACTATTCTTTGGCTCTCTTCCATTTTACCTAGTTCGATAAGCTTGTCTTCTGTTTCTCTAATTTCTAAACGCTCTTTCATGTTCTGCGGGGCGACTAAGAATGGCATGAGAACGGTTTTAATTATGTCTTCTGGTAAAAGTAGGAACTCGTCCAACACAAGAACATTCGCGCGGAAACCACGAATTTTTTCTCCAGATAAGGGAATCGCTGTAATTGACCCGCCGTTTATGTCCCACCGAAATTGATCGTTTCGTTTCGATTTCGCTCCGAACGTTTGAGCTAATAGCTCTGCGCCTTTCGAATTAACAAATTTTTCTAAATTTTCAAATATGAAGCGAGCGGTTCTGAAAGTAGGACCAGCAATTAAGATTTTAGTATTCGGTTCGAATATACACTGCAAGAAGCAATAAACTGCGGCAATAAAAGATTTACCGCACCCACGACCCCACACACACATACTAAAGTTCCTGTTAAATAATCCCTTAAGGGTCATCTCTTGATATGGGGCCAGCTTTATTCCCGCAATCAATTCCGTGGTCAATCCTAGATTTGCGCGTAAAAATTTAGCTAAAGTTATCTTTGCTTCTCTATCGTCAAGGCTACCTTTAATTTTCATTAACTCTGCGTTAATGTTTGTAATCGGTCGTTCGTATTTTTCTGGCGCGTACCACATATATTAGAGTCTATTCGTCATAATATTTTTAAATCATAAGCTAGCTGTAGGTCTATTTTTTTATACGCGCATCCGCACGTGAAGATTCTTTCAATAACTCTCGACGCCTCTTTCCGACCGTTAACAAATAAAAATTGGACATGCGGATATTTTTGGGCTAATTTTCTTACTCGATTAAATATAAATTCTGGGGTAGCTTTTACATTTTTAAATACTTTTTCTTTATTGTAAGATTTTCTTTGCTCGTTGAAATATAAAGCATTATTAAATTTAGATTCCACAAGAACAATTAGATTAGCTTCGTTTTCTTGAGCTCTTTCGATTTCCTTAACGAATCTTTCATACCCCCCGCTTATCGTGCCGATAAAGTCAGAGAGACCCTTGCGTTCTATATAACAATTGCAAGTAGCCTGCTTGCTATTAAAAGCGTAATCCCCATAGTCTAATTTACGGACCTCAACGCCTCTGGAAAACCGAAGTGGTTTTTGCTCACGCGTATCTATAAATATCTTGTATTCTGGCTTATTCCATTCGTCACCGCTGATTATATCATTAAATTGTCCGTATTTATTTTTTAAACCAAGATCGGCACAAAATCGGTAATAATCTCCAAATAGTTCATTAAAATATTGTATGGGCGGGCATAGTATAGATCTTAATTCTACTTGAGAAGGCGTGTATACTAAGTCTTTTTCTTTCTTTCTTTTTTCTATTAACTGGGTGCAGTAGTCTTTAGCGCTCTGCTCTGGTTGAGCTTTTAACCACATTCTTAGATTAGTTCTAGAATTAAAATCAGAAGAAAAATATTGTTTTTTGTTTTTGAATTTGATTATGTCACCGGTGTGGGGATCATATCGGGGGTAATGTTTTTGATAATACTCAACCATACGCAGGTCATGCGCTTTTAAGTGCGAGTGAAGCTGCCTGTCTGAGTCGAACTCTTTATCACATATTTTACATTTAGCCATTCAGCACCTCGTCTTCATTGATCCCTAAGATCTTAGCTTTCATTTCATCTATGGTTTCTAGTCGACCCACCTCTTCTTTAAGGGATTGTTTTTTTCTCTCGGCGAGCTCTAGCATTTTCTGTCTAGATTCTTCATCTTTCCACATTTCTACTAAATTAAGGATACTTGCGCTTGCTTTAATTTGCTTACTCAACCTAGAACTTCTTTTCTCTTTTAGGTCGCTCAGCAATTTCTGTTGGCGAGTGACGCACTGATTGTATTCTGTTCTTGCTGTGTTGTTTGCTTCAATCAATGCCATGGGAATTTTTCCGCCTACTTCAATTTCTTGATCGATTTGTCTCTGTATGATTCGGATCGTTTCTTGAATGTTGGATGAGATTACGACCTCTATTGACAGGACTATATATTGATCCACTTCTTCTTGAGTTAGGTCTGACTTATCATGAGTGTAACGCACAAAGCTGCTTTCGAAAAGAGTTCGATCTACTTCAGAAGAGTAGGTGTTGATTTGATGCGCGAATCTAAAAGTACTTAGATATCTGATTAAAGATTCTAATTCTTTTTTTTGTTTAGGCAAAATTCTATTTTTATCTATGGCCTCTAATACGTATTTATTTACCCTCGCGATAGCCGCTGCTTGCGTTCTGGGGTTCTTGTATTCACTTTGTGGTACGTCGTTAGGGTCTGCGTATAAGTCTCTTGGGGAAAGCCCCTTTATGAATTCATTAACGGCTCTAGTTTCCCCATTTAAATTGTTAATTTTATCATTTTCGAATAAGACGCGGGCAATCTCTACAGCTTTCATAGCGTACACGTTATTGGTTATGTATTCTTTCTGTTCGTCTGTTAGGGCGATGTCTTTCGGCTGGTATTCATGCGCTCCCCTAGCTTTTATTTGTCTTGTTGCTAAGAATTCTTTAACTGCTCTGCCCTCCTTACTTCTACCATCAATATCTTGGTCAGGGAACGCTTCTTTAATAAGCTCCAGAAGGGACGGCGGGCTATCTGGATTTAGGTTCCACAGATCCAAAATCTTAGCTCTCTGCTGCTCTGAAAGTATATCTTCTCTCATGTTAGAAAAAGTCTATTTCACCTTTATCGAGGGTCTTTTTAACTTTAATTATTATAGACTTTTTTATATTTTTGATTTGCTTGTAGCCCGGGGACCTATTTTTTTCCGAGGTCCTGTAGCCCATTAATTTTGCTACTTCTTTTTCGCTTTTATGATCTATGTATAAATAACCATACATTTTCCACTCTAAAGGCTTCAATACTTCCTCCATTTTTTTATGAAGTCTTTTGGCGTTGCTCTCTATGTCGAAGTTGTTTCCGGTTAGTGACTTAACTTCGTATTGATGGTTTTCTATGGGTAGGGGCATTTTTATATCGAAGGCGCTTTTTTTATTTTTTTCCCAATCTGAATACAAGGGGCAAGTGGAGCATTGTTTCTCGTATATCTCGCAAAGATCTTCCCCTTCTGCTGCGGCACACCTCAAACATGGACGACTGTAATTTCCATAATGATTTCTAATTAAATTTTTGATTTGATTAGATATAATCCTATTCAGCCATGGCCCTAGGGCTTTCGACTGATCATACATATGCCATTTTTTATATATATGAATTCTAATAATTTGAGAGACGTCTTCGTAATCCATCCACGCTAATGCGGTTAGATTCCATTTATTCTTTCTTTTTTTTATCTCTTCGTCGATTAAAGAAATATTCTCTTCGAAAGAAGAAGCTTTGGCTTCTTTTTTTTTCTTAGTTTCCTTCATTACCTTCTTGATTTAAATGAGGAAACATATCGCCGAGTGAAACTTTTTTAGGTTTATTTATCTCTATTTCGACATCAAGCTTTTGCATTTCACGTACTCGTGGATCGATTTCCTTTACGTCAAACTCTTCGGAGTCTGGATCCGAATTAGGGTCTTTGCCTGCGGCATTACTTTCTTGAGGCGGAGAGGGTTGAGGCGAAGAGGGTTGAGCAGAGGACTTAGTTTCAAAATTATAGCCACAGTTCATGCAAAACCTAGGCTTCGTTTGAGCGTATTCCATGGGCGTGCCGCACTCTGTACAGTAAATCTTCATATTAAAATTATAATAATAAACTCGCCTAAATAACAATTATTTTTAAGGTTTCGGTTATAACGACAGTGTAATTTGTTATATTATGAACCCTTCTGAAATAAACCAATTAAAATCAGAATTGCTAAAAATTGGCACACATTCCATGTTTATAATTAGTGAGTCGCAAAGCTCGTCAGGAAAAGACGAAGTTTGGGATCGCGCCGTAAAAATCAACAAAATTGCGCAAAATCTTTATAAAAATTTACATTATTTCCAAAGTGCGGATCAGGCGTTGGCGCATATAAAAATTTAAATATCCAGCGCAAGACCCTAGAATGAAACTAGGGCCATAAAAATGATTTCGAATAGCAAAGGCGTTATGTACTACGTAGATAGTGAATACTACCTACCCATGGCGATGCATAGCATAGAAAGCTTAAATAGGGTTAGCGATTTACCCATAACCGTATTCACAAGCTTCCCACATGAAATTGAATCTGAAAATTTCGATAACACAAACGTAATAAAAATCCCTAAAACAGCTATCGAATTAGATCAGAAAAGCAGACATAGACATAATTCACCTGTCTGGCGTGCGAAAACCTATATTTATTCAAGAATGCCATATAACATAACTTTATATATAGATGCAGATACTAGATTCCTTAAAGACCCGACAGAAATAATGTCAGATGATTATGATATCGCAGCTTGCCGTCCGACAAATTTCAAAACTAAAGAGGATCCGGGCCCAATTTTTTGGAAAGGGTTCTGCTCGGGGTTGCTTATTTTCAATAAGAATGAAAAGGTATTGTCTTTTTTAAAAAGAACCGAGGAAATTTACGACGATTTAGAAAAAAATATTAGCCCCACGGATACATTTAAATGTAATGATCAGTACGCGATGAATGAAAGCTTCTCTGAAAACCCCTATATAGTTTTTAAACTTCTATCTAGCGAATGGAACGTTGGTGACCCAATTTTAGATTTAATAGAAGACCCAAGTGTTATTCACATGCATAACTTACATCGGTCTCCGATTTTGTAAGCATGATTCTCATTAGAGTGTATAGATTTGGCTAATGTTTGTGGGTCTAAATCCGGCGTCTACCGAATGAGAATGACTGACGCTCAATAAACTTAATTTTTTGTAGAACTCTCTACCGTAATGGTTTATGAAGGCTTCTTTCTCTGCATCTGTGCCTGCTGCGTAACCGCTTATCTGGCTTTGGAATGAAGAATCTCCCGCGCCGGAGGCAAGAAAAGCAGTAGAGTCGTTGCTCACGTGCGAGTTATGTAATATATTTCTGTCCATAATTAATCAAGATGGTCCTTGTTATTTGCATTTGCAGCTTGGCTTATTGCAGCATTTCTTCTTATGGCAATCGCAACGGCACGAGTTATGATTGCATAAACCTACATCGCAGAACCAATGCCGAAATGTACTCCAGATAGCTCCATAATTTTTTATTTTTTTCATACCTATTAATAATTACACTTTTATAATTCTTCTATTCTTTTCGATTTATCGTCTATGACTAAATCAACCGCTGGCTTAATGTACTCTCCTTTCGTCCCCGTCGAGAGATCATGAAACTTGCAACCCCATGACAATAATTGTTGCAAGGTGAAATCATAATAGCACAGGCCAGCTTTTTTTGATTTTTTTGAGCCGCCTCTCGCAGTCCAATAAATGACCCTCCACCCTTCATGGTACAGCTTGTTAATTTTTTCAATATTTTCTTTGTTCGGTTCGGCTAGGTCATACTGCCTTTTACCTGAATAAAAACAAATAGTTTCATCAATATCTACTAGAACTGATTTCTGTTCGTTTTCGGGTGTGCGTATTTCAGATTCGTGAAATTTCATGTTACATGTTCTTGAATTTTTTAATTAAGAATTTTACTAATTCTGATCTCATGATGTCTTCTTCGGTGAATTTAAAAGTATATATGCCCATTTTCGCAGATTCTTCATCCGAAAAACCTTCGAGCATTTTGGTAAACCCTCCTTGAAGACTATCGTTGCGTAAATCAGTTTGCATTGGGTCAGCCAAAACGAAACATCTACTGTTTTCCCCTAGCCGGGTTAAAACCGTAGTTATCTCTTTGAAAGTAGAGTTCTGGGCTTCGTCAAGGATGATACATTTTCCCTTCCAATCCATTCCGCGAGCGAAATTAACCGGGAACATAGAGATACGTTTTTCGTCCTCGAGCTTTTCGATTTTAGTGTTTTGGAGAAGCTCTTCGAGCTTGTCAATAAAAGGCAAATTATAAAATCTTAATTTCTCGTCTGCCGTACCCGGCAAAAAACCAAGACTTTGCGAACTACTTTCGACGGCAGACCGTAAATAAATAATATCACTAATTAATTTCATATTAAGCATCTGCAAGCCACAATAAGTGGCTAAAAGAGTTTTAGATGAGCCTGCCGGTCCGTCGACGAATATTACTTTAGTGTCATGGCCTAGAGCTATTTTAAAAAATTCTTTTTGTCTCTCGGTCCATGGGAATTGATTTAACTTAATTAGTCTTTTGATTGGGTTTTCTACAACGAATCTTTCAGATGAAGATCTGTCTAACTCTTCAGCGATTTCTTTTCCTCCTCGGATTTTTAATTTTCCACCCGGGGTATTCTTTTTAATGGACATACAAAGTTGTTTACACTACTCATTTTAGGAATCTTAATTTATATTTTGAATTTTCAAGATCTTTTTTCATATTACAAAGTAGTTCTTCCCCTTTACGTATATTACGTATAGCTATGAACTCATTAATTTCAACATCATAAAAAACGTTCGGCGCTAGAGAGTGATTTATATAACTACAAAGATGATGATAGTTCCATGCATAATCTGGTAAATACATTCCAGTATCAGTAATAAGATTATAATCATACAAAAGTTGTTTTATTTCTTCTGGCAATTTTTTTATCTGCAAATGCGTAAAAAAATGAATAGCTCCGATCATAGGGTCTTGTCTACCGAAGATGGACGAGTGGGCTTTGAGTTCTCTTATGGCGAACAGGCCAACGCCATGGACATCAGAACATTTAACTCTACAATTACAATATTCATTTAGACCTTTTATTATTTCTTTTTTAGTCATAGATTAAGTTATAGTTAATCTAGATAAATCCCCTTCGTAAGTCTTGCTTCCTATGTGACCTAATTTCAACCAAGGGCAAAGTTTAATTTTAAAACCCATTCTAAGCGCGTTTTCCATAAAGAATACATCTTCGCCAAGATAAACCCCATCAGATTCTCTAATTCCATAATCAAACCAGCGAAAGCTCTTATCTCCCTCAGCGTTACTACACTCAAGATGCGGGTAAGAATCTCGATAATTTTCAAATACCGCGCGTTTTATCATCGAGAACCCTGTGCCAGCATGTTTTACGTCAAGTAATTTAGTTAAATCTAGTTTTTCACCATCGCTCAACTCAAAATTATACTTACTTTCTTTTTGTTTCAGCATGACGGGCGCTGTTATAATATCTTCATCGAATAGAGCAAGGGTTAATACATCGAGCGCTTTAAATCTAGTATCTGAATCAATAAATATCAAATGAGTGAAATCTGTTTTTAGAAAATTATTTACAATCATATTCCGCGCAGCAGCTAACATAGAGCTATTGTAGATGTATAAAAAAGTTATCGGTATCTTGAGGTCGAAACAAGCTCCAGAAAGCTCGCTACAGCCCATAGCATACTCCCCATGGCATTTTCCCTCGTACATAGGGGTTCCGACGGCTATTTTTCTTTTTTGCAATTGTGCGAGCTCTTCTGGGTCCATTCTTTCATATATTAGCTACTTTATATGACAAGCACTATTTTAAGTTTATACCCCGGGGATATTATGACCCTAATGAAATATAGATAGTTGAATATATTAAAAGATTTTAAAAAGCCTCGGGGAGACTCGTGACGACATCCCCCCTGCGATTATTGAGAACAAGTCGCAATAAGTTTTGTTAAAGGTGCCCCTACCACCAGCGTCCATTTATCCACGCTGGGCCGGACGGGAGTTCGAGCTTTTTCAGCTTTCGGTCGATGTCGGCCTTGATTTGCCTTGCTTGACTCTCGACTTCGCGAGGAGGAGTCACCATTTTTACGAAAGTAGCTTTTTGAGGTTGTTCTTCCATCTTAATTTGAAAAATGTTGAGTTAAGGATTTGCGTAGGGTTGAGGTCAACCCCTGTTGGATGAGTACGAATTTTGCATATCCACAAGATTTTTTCTTGAGTTCTGGCAAGAGCGAGGTCATCGCTGCTCTAACGGCTTTATCGGTCACGATAATTGTTTCTGTGTTTGTCATAATCTATCTATATAGCAGCAGGTTTCGTGCCAACTTTAAAATTGTGCCACTTACAAACGTATCTTGCGTTCTGATGTTTCCTCACCGTTTGCAGAGGTGGCGTCGTGGTACTCAGCCCCACAACTGGCCTTGCTCTGTGCTTTCGGCTCTTAAAATGCCACACTGAGCAGTAAAAAATACGGTGGTCACCTCGCTGGATGACTGATTCTCTTTGTTAATTTTACATCTTAACCTTTCTCGCTTTCGTTACTATAATATACCACACAAATGTCCTTCGCGCAAGGGCTAGGCGAAAATAAATCGGTCAGAATAACCCTGTTTTTGTGGGCTCAAACGATGGTCTTGAAAATAGTTCAAGTGGTGGGACAGCGTGTGTCCTACTTGCGGCTGGCCGGCAGCGCGCTGGGCGCAACTACTATGTAAATTGAGAGCGGGGTTGCCGCCATCAGCGGGCAACCCTTTACCACCGCCACGGGGGCGACAGGCTCAAATAATTTAATTCTCCAAAGCATCATCGACGGCTTCTGCAAATTCTTCATCATCAAATAACATTTCGTTGCAATGCATCATATCCTGCACAGCTTCCTCGCTCATGTACTTAACGCAAGCCATAATAACTTGGTCTTTATCATACAAGCCATCTTCAATGCGCTCCAGTAGTAGGTTCGTGTATTCTCTTGTTTTCATAATCTTTACTTCCAGCAATCGGTTTCGTCAATTTCGTAGTTCCACGCGTTTTGGTCGTGGTCGCGGTAATCGTGGCCGAAGCAATCATTACGAACACCCGTAAAGGTTTCATCTTCGTTACTGAGTAAGCCCTTGACGGTTAGCTCGTTCGTGTTTTCGTTTTTGTTTTTCATATCTGTTTTAATTCAGGCCCTTTTGCATCACCCTTTTGCACTCATCATAATACCCGCAAGCCTCTTTGAAACGGTTAACGTCAAAGCGTGGGTTATCTGCTTTGAACTTGTCGGAGGCAAGCAGCACCAAGCCCAGCGGTGGTGTGCCACCGATGGCGGCTGCTAGGAGGGCTGCGGTAAACTCGAAGTCTTTCTTTGTTGCTTTCATATAATAATATACCACACAAATGTCCTTCGCGCAAGGGCTAGGCGAAAATAAATCGGTCAGAATAACCCTGTTTTTGTGGGCTCAAACGATGGTCTTGAAAATAGTTCAAGTGGTGGG
>Ga0209709_10001270_pt1 | contig 23425 bp, 26 predicted proteins | sample ArcticOcean_MG_C_2_FD_187435 | JGI IMG/M metagenome (GOLD analysis project Ga0209709, IMG submission 187435) | Marine microbial communities from western Arctic Ocean - ArcticOcean_MG_CB4_136 (SPAdes) (version 2) | ecosystem: Environmental > Aquatic > Marine > Oceanic | place: Arctic Ocean...
AATGGTAACTTTTGGAAATGAAGGTTTTATTAAAAAAAGATATAGAAAATTTGATATTAAAACAGAGGGTGCTGAACAAGATGATTTTGCTATGCTAAAAGAAGTTTTAACCAGAAGATTTAAAAGAGCTATGCTTGAAAAAGGAAACTATCTAACATTGCCAGATTTAATACTAATTGATGGGGGTAAAGGTCAGTATTCTTCAGCTAAGAAAATATTAGATCAATTTGGCCTACATGATCTTCCTATGATTGCTATTGCAAAAGGGAAACTAAGAAATAGTGGTGATGAGACTTTTTTTTATAATGGTAAATCTTTTAAATTTGAAAGAAATGACCCTACACTATTCTTTATGCAACGACTCCGTGATGAGGCTCATAGATTCGCAATCAATTCTCATAGAGCCAAAAGAGCCAAAGGAATTAGAAAATCAATGTTAGATCAAATAGAAGGCATTGGATCTATTAGAAAAAGATCATTATTAAACCATTTTGGCTCTGCTAGAGCTGTAGAATCAGCTAGTTTTGATGAAATTAAATCAGTTGAAGGTGTTGAGGAAAAAGTTGCCAAAAAGATATATAATTTTTTTCACGAATAATTATGCTTAAAAAAATTCCAAATATTTTAACTATAGGAAGAATAATAATTGTTCCTTTTTTTGTATTAGCTTTTTATCTTCCGGGTTTTTATGGGGATTTAACAGCTTTTGCTTTATTTGTAATTGCATCATTTACAGATTTTCTTGATGGAATGCTAGCAAGAATGCTCGGAGAAGAATCAAGACTTGGAGAATTATTAGATCCAATAGCTGATAAAATTATTGTTGCTACTGCATTAATTCTTTTAGTAATGGATGGAACTATTAAACATTATGAGGTCATTGCTGCAATAACAATATTAACTCGAGAAATTTTGATATCTGGTCTAAGAGAGTTTTTAGCCAAAGGTAAAATAAAGTTGCCAGTATCAAACTTGGCAAAATTAAAAACATTTTTACAAATGATATCAATTTCACTTTTGTTAACAGGCAAAACAGGAAATAAAATTTTAAATTTTCAGGATTATAATGCTCAAACTATTGGAATAATTCTGCTTTGGCTTTCTGCTTTTCTAACTTTATACACTGGTTATGAATATTTAAGAAAAGGCATAGACCATGCGATATCTGAAGATAATAAAAATTAATTTGCTATTTTTTTTCTAACTAAAATTTGATAACTTTTATTCAGATCAATTATTGTTTCACAAACTTTAAATTGATTTTGAGCAATGCATGAAACAGGCGTTACTTCAGCTGCTGTACCAGTTAAAAAGCACCCAACAAAATTTGATAGTTCTTCTGGTTTAATTTTTCTTTCATAAACTTTAATATTTTTTGATTGAGCTATTTCAATTATAGTTCGTCTAGTTATTCCATCTAAAAAAGAATCTGGGGTTGGGGTATGAAGGTTTTCATTTTTATCTTTAAAAAAAATATTAGCTCCAGTTGCTTCTGCAACATTTCCTTCATGATCAAGCATTAAAGAGTCTGTATAACCCTGTTGTTCAGCCTCATGTTTTGATAGAGTGCATATCATATAAAGACCTGATGCTTTTGTATCCCATGGTATAGTATTCGGAGCTGGTCTTCTCCAATTAGAAATATTTAATCTAATTCCTTCTACTTTTAATTTAGGGTCAAAATAAGATCCCCATTCCCATGTTGCTACAGCAACATGTATTTTAGTTTGTTGTGCAGAGATAGCCATCATCTCACTTCCTCTCCAAACCAATGGTCTTACATATCCATTTTGTACTTTTTGTATTAAAATAATTTTATTGCATGCTAAATTTATTTCTTCTTCAGTGTATGGAATTTTAATACCCATTCTTTTTGCTGAATAAAAAAGCCTTGATGTGTGTTCTTCTAGTTTAAAAATTGAGCCTTCATAAACTCTTTCTCCCTCAAAAACACAGCTTGCATAATGAAGTCCATGGTTTAAAATATGTATTTTAGCGTTTCCCCAATCAATGAGTTCGTTATTGTACCAGATTTTACCGAATTTTTTATCGTATGGTATCATGATGATTTAATTTTTTTAAAAAATATCTTTGTATCTACAATATGTCAATATAACTTACAAATAATGAAAGAACTTTTATATTTAAAAGATGAGCAGTTAAAAGCGTTTATTGAGAAACTTTTTATGGCTTACAGAGAATCGTTTGCCGATGCGAAAATATCATTAAATAAATACTCATTAGGCCTAGCTCACCATAAGGTGATACATTTAATTTCAATATATAAAGCAATCACAATTTCAGAATTATTAAAAAAATTAAAGATAACCAAACAAAGTTTAAATCGTACTTTAAGAGATCTGGTAAAAAAAGATTATATTTTTTTTGAAAAAGGAAAAAAAGATTCTCGGCTAAAACACGTTTATTTAAGTGAATTGGGAAATAAACTATTTCATGAAGTTTTTTCAAGCCAAAAAAAGAGAATTTATAAAGCTTTTTTAAATTCAGATCCAAAAGAAGTATTGTTTTTTGATAATGTAATAAAAAAAATAATTAATGAATAAATTTAATGCCCATATACTAGTAGTTGATGATGACGACAGAATAAGAGAACTAGTTAAACAATATCTTAATGAAAATAATTATTTAGTTACCACTGCTGCTAATGCTGAAGAGGCAAAAGAAAAGGTGTTAATTGTAAAATTTGATATTATTGTTCTTGATATCATGATGCCAGGACAAAGTGGCTTAGAATTTACATTAAAAAATAAAAAAAAAATCAATACTCCAATTATTTTACTAACTGCAAAAAATGAACCTAATGAAAGAATAGAAGGCCTTGAAACCGGTGCTGATGATTACTTGTCAAAACCTTTTGAACCTAAAGAATTAGTTTTAAGAATAAAAAATATTTTAAATAAAACAAGAAATAAAAATCACAAAAGAATAGTTAGTTTTGGAGGTATAAAAATAGATCTTAATAAATTATTAATTATTAAAAATTTAAAAGAATCAAAAATAAATAATACTGAAAAAAAAATCCTTGAAAAAATGATCAATGATCCTGGAAAAAAATTTTCTAGAATGGAAATAGGACAATTAATTAATTTAGATAAAGAAAGATCGGTGGATGTAGTTATAACAAGACTAAGAAAAAAAATTGAAAAAGATCCAAAAAATCCAAAATATTTACAAACAATAAGAGGAACTGGCTATGTTTTATGGATTGAGTAATTTTTTTAAAAGCTTATTACCAAAAAAATTATTTTATAGAGCTCTATTAATTGTTGCAGCTCCTATTGTCATTTTACAAGTAACTGTCTCAATTGTTTTTTTTGATAGTCTTTGGATAAAAACAAATAAAGGAATGACTAGTGCACTTGTAGGAGAAATTGTTACATTTGTTGAAATTTATAATAATAAAAAATACGACAGAAGCACATTAGTAGACCTTTTTCAAAAAAATTTAAATTTTAACGTTAAATTTATAGATAATAAAATTTTACCAAAAAAAAATACAGAAAGATGGTTCAGTCCTATTGATAGAAGCCTTAGAAGAGAATTAAAATATAAATCGTTAAGATATTGGTTTGATACAACAAGCTATAAAAGCCTAATAGATTTAAAAATTGGTCACAAACAAGGCTACTTTCAATTTTATGTCTCAAAAGATAGAGTTACAAATAGTTCTGCAAGAATGTTTGCTCTTTGGATTACATTTCCGGCATTATTATTAATTTCAATAGCAATAATATTTTTAAAAAACCAAACTCGTCCAATAATTAATTTAGCTAAAGCTTCAGAAAAATTTGGAAAGGGAGAAAATGTAGATGAATTTAGACCATCTGGTGCTTTAGAAATCAGAAAAGCAGGATATGAGTTTGAAAGAATGAGAAAAAGAATAATGCGTCATCTAAACCAAAGATCTGAAATGCTTTCAGGTATTAGTCATGATTTAAGAACTCCATTAACTAGAATAAAATTACAACTAGCATTTATAAAAGATAAAACTATGTCAAAAAAGATGTCTGATGACGTCATTGAAATGGAAAAAATGCTTAATGAATATTTACAATTTTCAAGTTTACAATCTGCTGAAGAAACAGAAACTTTTGATATTTCTAATTTATTACAAACTACTGTAAAAAAATATGAAAAAAAAGAAATTACAATCGATACTTCTGATGGGGTTTATTTTAATGGTAAAAAAAACTTAATTAGAAGGTGTTTTAATAACTTAATTGATAATGCTATAAAATATAGCAAAAATATTGATATTAAATTAAATAAAACTGCAAATAATATTACAATAACTATAGACGATGATGGTCCAGGAATTTCAGTAGAAGAAAGAGAAAATGTTTTTAAGGCTTTTTACAAAGTTAACAAAAGTAGAGGTGGTGCAAAATCAAGTGTTGGGCTAGGACTGTCCATTGCATCCGATATAATCCGTTCTCATGGTGGTAATATTAAGTTAGAAACGTCTTCGACCAATGGATTAAGGGTTAAGATTTTTTTGCCTTTTTAGAATTTTTTTTTAAAGAATTTTCTAATTTTCTAATTTTCTGTTCTAAATTTTCAACTCGCTTATTTAAAACTTCAGTTTCTTCTTTACTTGTTAGTTTCATTTTAAAAATTATCTCATCTCTCTTGGATTTTAAGATATTTATTATTTCAGAACTTAAATCTTTATAAGATATTAAACCTTGTTCGATCAACTTTGCTAATTTATCGATCATAAATTTAGATTTTGACATATATTCATATATATAATTAATATATTCTAAACTCACAATTTAAAAATGTTTATTAATAATTTTGATCCAGTTGCATTTCAAGTTTTTTCCCTAGAAATTAGGTGGTATTCTCTATCCTATATTTTTGGCATTACATTTGGATGGTTTTATTGTAAAAAAAAATTAATAAAGGATGAAAAAATCCTCAATTTATTTGATGACCTTATAACTTATCTAATCATAGGAATTATTTTAGGTGGGCGCATAGGATACATTATTCTATATAATTTTAAATATTATTTAGAAAATCTTTCTGAAATATTAATAATTTGGAATGGTGGAATGTCTTTTCACGGTGGACTGTTGGGTGTTATTCTTGCAACAATACTATTTAGCAAAAAACATAAAATTAATTCATACATTTTTTTAGATTTAATTTCACTAGTAGCTCCAATTGGACTATTTTTAGGACGAATAGCAAATTTTATTAATTCTGAATTATACGGAAGGGAAACAGAAGTTTTTTGGTCTGTAAAATTTATAAAAATCGATAGTTTATCAAGACACCCTTCTCAAATATATGAAGCATTTTTTGAGGGTTTAATTCTTTTTTTCTTGTTAAATTATTTTGCAAAAAAAAAAGCGTTTAAGACACCAGGTTTAATTTCATCAGTTTTTTTAATACTCTATTCTTTATTTAGATTTATATTAGAATTTTTTAGAGCTCCAGACCCACAAATTGGTTATATAATTTTCAATATGACACTTGGTCAACTAGTTAGTGTTATATTTTTGTTTTTCGGTATGTATCTTTATTTATCAAAAAAAAATGCCGGTTAAAAAAAATAAAATTTTAACCCTGGATGAATATATCCATGAAGCCTTATATAATGGTAAAACCGGATATTATATGGGTGTTAATCCCTTTGGAAAAAAAGGTGATTATACTACGGCTCCAAACATTTCAATATTATTTTCTGAAATGATTGCTATTTGGATTATTTCCTTTTGGGAAAACTTAAAGTGCCCTAGAAAATTTAATCTTATTGAACTAGGTGCTGGTAATGGAGAAATGATGGCACACATAGTTAAAACATTTGAAAGATTTCCATTATTTAAAGATTGTTGTAAAATTAATATTTTAGAGAAAAGTGTTTATTTAAAGAAAATCCAAAAAAAGAAACTAAAAAATAAAAATATTAAATGGTTGAAAAATTTGAACCAAATATCAGAAATTCCAAATATATTTATTGCTAATGAATTTTTTGATGCACTGCCTATAAAACAATTTATTAAAAAAAAGGATAAGTGGTATGAAAGAAATGTCAAATTTTCTAAATTAAAAAATCCTGAATTTATTGATATTTTAACTGACATAAAAAAATTAGAAAAAAAAATAGGATTTAATATTGCCCATAAACAAAATTTTATTGAATATTCACCCCTATTATTAAAATTCTTAAAAAAAATTTCAGAAAAAATTAATATTTTAAGTGGAGGAATTTTAATAATTGATTATGGCTACATTGTTCCACAAATGAAAAATACATTACAATCAATATCGAATCATAAGTTTAATCATGTATTAAATAATTTTGGAAATTCTGATATTACATATAATCTTAGTTTTAAACTAATCGAAAAAATAGTTAAAAAACTTAATTTGAAAGTATGTGGAATAACTAATCAAAATAAATTTCTCACAAATTTAGGAATATTACATAGAGCAGAAATTATCTCTAAAGAGTTACCTTTTTCAAAAAAAGCAAATATTTACTTTAGAGTTAAAAGATTAATTGATAAAAAATTAATGGGTGAATTATTTAAAGTAATGCTTATAACTAAAAAAAATACTCAATTTAAAACAGGCTTTACAAATTGATCAAATCAAAAAAATTTTCTAAATTTAAAAAAATAAAACATGGCTTTTTTGACCAAATAGGAGGAACTTCCAAAGGAATCTATAAAAGTTTAAATTGTGGACTCGGTTCATATGACAAAAAAATAAATGTAATTAATAATTTAAAAATTGCCTGCAATAAAATTGGTGCTAATTATAAAAAATTAGTATTATTAAATCAAACTCATAGTAATAAATTTTATTTTATTAAAAAAAATTATAATTTTAAAAAAAAAATTAAAGCTGATGCGTTAATTACTAATACTAAAAATATTGCTATTGGTGTTGTAACAGCTGATTGTGTTCCAATTCTAATTTACGACAAAAATAAAAAAATTATATCCGCAATCCATGCTGGCTGGAAAGGGGCTTATAAAGGTATAATAAACAATACTTTAAATTTTTTTATAAAAAATGGAAGTAATCCTAAAAATCTGATCGCTGTTATTGGTCCATGCATTTCTGAAAAAAATTATGAAGTAAAAAAAGACTTTAAAAATAAATTCCTTAAAAAAGATAATCAAAGTAAAAAATTTTTTAAAATAGAAAAAAATAAAACATATTTTTGCCTAAATAAGTATATTTACTGGCAATTGAGAAGACTAGGTATTAAAAACTTAGAAATAATTAATAAAGATACATTTGACCCAAGAAATAATTTTTTTAGTGCTAGAAGAGCTTTAAAAAATAATGATAATGATTATGGTAGAAATATTTCAATAATTATGATTAATTAAGGTATCTCAATGAAATTATTAACTGGAAACAGTAACAAAGCTTTAAGTAAAAAAATTTCTACAAAACTAAAATCTAAATTAATCAATTCCAGTATTAAAAAGTTTTCCGATGGAGAAATTTATATTGAAATTAATGAAAATATTAGAGGTAATAGTATTTTTATTATACAATCCACTTCTTCTCCTATTAATGATAATTTAATGGAGTTGCTATTATGTATTGATGCCCTCAAAAGATCATCGGCAAAAAACATTACTGCTGTTATTCCTTATTTTGGATACGCAAGACAAGATCGAAAGGTAGCACCAAGAACGTCAATTTCTGCAAAACTAGTTTCAAATTTAATTACCAAAGCTGGTGCCGATAGAGTTGTGACTGTAGACCTCCATGCAGGACAGATTCAAGGTTTTTTTGATATTCCCGTGGACAACTTATTTGCTACTCCCATTTTTGCAAGACACGCAAAAAAATATATTAAAAGTAAAAATATTATTTGTGTTGCTCCTGATGTTGGTGGAACCGAAAGAGCTAGAGCTCTGGGCAAACTATTAGATGTTGGTTTAGCAATAGTTGATAAAAGAAGACCTGCTCCAGGAAAATCTAAAGTGATGAATGTTATTGGAAATGTTAATGAAAAAACTTGTATTATTGTTGATGATATAATCGATTCTGGAGGTACTATCGTTAATGCTGCTAAAGCTCTTAAGAATAGAGGTGCCAAAGAAGTTTATGTTTACATTACTCACGGAGTATTAAGCGGAGAAGCAGTTGAAAAAATTAAAAAATCAGTTATCAAAAAATTAGTTATAACAGATACTATTGATAACAGTGAAAGACTTAAGAAAGCCAAAAATATTGAAGTTTTGTCAATATCAAATTTGATGGGGGAAGCAATTAAGCGAATTTCTAATTCTACATCCGTATCAGACCTATTCAAATAATTTACTTGAATTATTAAAGAACATAAGCTACAAGGCTCTTTTCTATGAATTCGTTAGACGCTATTATTAGAACCACAAAAACAAAAGGTGAAATTAACTCGCTGAGAGTTAATGGTAGTGTACCTGCTATTATTTATGGTGGTTCGGATGAAAATCAAAAAATATCTTTAAGTACAAAAAAAATAAAACTCCTTATTCAAAAAGAGAATTTTTTATCTAACAAGATTTCCTTAAATATAGATGGAAAAACAGAGAATGTATTACCCCGAGAGGTTATGTATGACGTTATTACTGATGAACCAATACATATTGATTTCTTAAGAATTATAAAAGGTGCTAAAATTATTTTAGAAATACCTGTAAAATTTATTAATCATGAAAAATCACCAGGCTTAAAAAGAGGTGGGGTATTAAATATTGTAAGGAGAAAAGTAGAATTAAAATGTCCTACAGAAAAAATTCCTACAGAACTTATTGTTGATTTAGATAATGTAGATATCGGAGAAAGCTTTAAAATTTCATCAATTAAATTACCAGAAAATGTAACTCCGACAATTCAAGGAAGAGATTTTGTGTTAGCTACTCTTGCTGCACCAACTGTAATTAAAGAGCCTGAAAAACCTGCTGAAGCAACAACTGAAGGAGAAGAAGGTGCTGTAGAAGGAGAAACTAAAGTTGCTGAAGGAGCTGAAGGAGAGGCTAAAGTTGCTGAAGGCAACAAAAAAGAAGGAAATAAACAAGAAGAAAAAAAAGCACCTGTAGAAAAAAAATAATTTTAGTGCAAAACTTTCCAAAAAATTAATTAAAAAATGCTTTTATTTGTAGGTTTAGGAAATCCCAGTCCTGATAATGAGAACAATAGACATAATATTGGTTTTAAAGTAATTGATGCAATAAATCGGAAATTTAGTCTTTCAAAACAAAAACCCAAATTTAAAGGATTGCTAACCACGGGTAACATTAGTGATAAAAAAGTCTATGCTATCAAGCCTTTGACTTTTATGAATAATTCTGGAATTTGTATAAGAGAAATCATTGAATATTTTAAAATTGATGCTGAAGATGTAATTGTTTTTCATGATGATTTAGATATTAATTTCGGTAAAATTAAAGCAAAATTTGCTGGCTCTAGTGCAGGACATAATGGTATAGAGTCAATAGATAAATTTATTGGAAAAGAATATTCCAGAGTTAGGATTGGAATTGGAAAACCAAATATTAAATCAGCTGTTACAGATCATGTGCTAAAAGACTTTGATGAAGAAGAGCAACAAAAGCTAGAAAATATAATTGAAAGCATAGTTAACTCATTAACAATTCTACTAGACAAAAAGTTAGAATTATTTTCAAGTACTGTAAATAATAAATAAATGAGTTTTAAGTGTGGAATTGTTGGGCTGCCAAATGTTGGTAAATCAACTTTATTTAATGCTTTAACAAATTCAAGTAAAGCTCAAGCTGAAAACTTTCCTTTTTGCACTATCGATCCAAATATAGGTGTTGTTCCCGTTCCTGATGATAGACTAGATAAACTAGTAAAGATTTCTGGATCTAAAAAAAAAATAAACACTACGATATCTTTTGTTGATATTGCGGGTCTTGTAAAGGGTGCCTCTAAAGGTGAAGGATTAGGAAATAAATTTTTATCACATATAAGAGAAGTAGATGCAATTATTCATATGATTAGATGCTTTGATTCTGAAGATATACAAAATGTTAACCCCAATGTAGATCCAATTAGAGATTTAGAAATTATCGAAACTGAAATGATGTTAGCAGATATAGAATCTATTCAAAAAAGATTAGAAAAAAACAATAAAAAGAATGTTGATAAGGAGCAATTAAAGGTACTGGAAATAGCTTTAGATTGCATAAACAATTCTAACAATATTCAAATTCTTCATGATCAATTTGAAAAAAAAATTTTAAACCAAAGTAGTTTACTCTCTGTAAAACCTAAAATTTTTGTATGTAATGTTGATGAAGCAAGTGTTCAAAGCGGAAATAAATATACAGAATCTTTTATTAAAAAATTTGGTGAAAAAAATACCTTAATAGTTTCAGCTGATATTGAAAATCAGATAAATCAACTAGAAAATGAAGAAAAAAAAAATTATATGGAAATGATAGGTTTAAAAAAAACTGGTTTAAATATGTTAATCCAAAAAGGTTACAATATTTTGGAGTTAGACACCTACTTCACGTCTGGACCTGAGGAGACAAGAGCTTGGACAATACAAAAAAATTGCACTGCTCCCAAAGCTGCAGGAGAAATTCATACTGATTTTGAAAAAGGTTTTATAAGAGCTGAAACAATTGCTTATGAAGATTTTATAGCTAATGAGGGCTGGATAAATTCAAAAACAAATGGAAAAATGAGATTAGAGGGTAAAGATTATATTGTTAAAGATGGTGATATACTAAACTTCAGATTCAATACGTGACCAAATCTTTTTCATACTAAAATAAACTAAGATAGTTAAAATAATTAGATAAATAATAGCTCTAAACCCCATCTTGTGTCTGGCTTCTAAATGAGGTTCGGCAGCCCACATTAAAAATGTTGCTACATCTTTTGCCATTTGTTCCTCGGTAGCTTCTGTGCCATCACTATATTCAACTGAACCATCATACAACGGTTGGGACATTTTAATATTATTTCCATACATATATTTATTATAATAAACTCCATCATCCAATGTTATGCCACTTGGTGGGTCTTCATACCCTAAAAGAACTGAATAAATATAGTCAACTCCACCACTTCTTGCTTTTGCTAAAACTGACATGTCAGGTGGATAGGCCCCACCATTTGCTGCTTGTGCAGCTTTTACATTTTCATACGGCATTACAAACTTATCTGATAATTTAGCAGGCCTTACAAACATTTCTCCATCATCATTTGGACCATCTGTAACTTCAAAACTTGCTGCTATAGCTTTTGCTTGTTCAATAGAAAATTCTGGTCCACCTTCTTCTACTAAATTTCTATAACTTACATATTTCATTGAGTGGCATGAAGCACAGACTTCTGTATAAACTTGATATCCTCTTTGCAATGATCCTCTATCAAATGTTCCTAGTAAACCCTTGAAACTCCAATCTGTTTTTAAAAGTTGAGTTTTTTCAGAAGCATTGACTTGATAAGCTCCTGTTAATAATAAGATAATTAAATAGATTATTTTAAAAATATTTTTCACTAGATTAGTTTAAAATCTCTTTTTTAATGGTTGATAAACCTAGAGACCCTTCAAGAACTGGTTCTGTAATACTCAAAGGCAAAGGCACGGTTTTTTCTTTAAATCCTAGAACCGGTAAGATTATCAAAAAATGTATAAAATAGTATGCTGTTGCAACCCTGGCGACTAATAAGTATAGGCCTTCTGCTGGCATTGCACCTACGTAACCAAGTATTATTACATCTGCTACAAGTATCCAATAAAACTGTTTATATAATGGTCTAAATACTGCCGATCTAATTTTTGATGTATCTAACCATGGAAGTGCTGCTAAAATTAAAATTGCTGATAACATTGCAACAACACCCATTAATTTATCTGGGATAGATCTTAAAATTGCATAAAAAGGTAATAAATACCATTCAGGAACAATATGAGCAGGCGTAACCATTGGGTTAGCTTCTATGTAGTTATCTGCATGGCCTAAAATATTTGGAGAATAAAAAACAAAAAAAGCAAAAACAATCATAAACATTAATAAAGCAAAACCATCCTTAATAACTATGTAGGGATGAAAAGGTACGGTGTCTTTTGAGGGTTTTTTAATATCAATTCCCACAGGGTTATTGTTTCCAGGTATATGTAACGCCCATATATGAAGGACTACTAATCCCAAAATTAAAAATGGTATTAAGTAATGAAGTGTAAAAAATCTAGTTAAGGTAGGATTATCCACAGAGTAGCCTCCCCATAACCACTGAACTATTCCCTCTCCAATAAATGGTATTGCACTAAAAAGATTTGTAATAACGGTTGCTCCCCAAAAACTCATTTGACCCCATGGAAGAACATAACCCATGAATGCAGCAGCCATCATTAAAAGATAAATTATTATTCCAATAATCCAAATTATTTCTCTTGGCGATTTATAAGAGCCATAAAATAATGACCTAAAGATGTGTATATAAACTGCTAAAAAAAACATAGAAGATCCATTTGAGTGAATATATCTAATTAACCAACCATAATTTACATCTCTCATTATGTGTTCAACACTTTCAAAAGCTAAATCTGCATGAGCAATGTAGTGCATTGCCAAAGTTAAACCTGTAACAATTTGAGTAATTAAACAAAAAGTTAATATTCCACCAAAAGTCCACCAATAATTTAAATTTTTAGGAGTTGGGTAATCTGCTAAATGATTTCCTAGCGTTAAAAGAGGTAGCCTATCATTAAACCATTTTCCAAATTTTGACTTGGGAACGTACTCGTGATCACTCATAATTTATTTTTACCCAATCTTAATTGTATTACTATTTACAAATTCATATTTTGGAACTTCCATATTTGTTGGAGCAGGTCCTTTTCTTATTCTTCCGGAAGTATCGTAGTGTGATCCATGACAAGGACAAAACCATCCATTATAATCACCTTTATCATTTAGTGGTACACATCCTAAATGAGTGCATACTCCTACCATCACTAGCCACTCTGGATTTTTTGCTCTATCTTCATCTTTTTGTGGATCTTTTAAATCATCCATTTTAACTGCTCTTGCCTCAGCAATCTCTTCGGGAGTTCTTCTTTTAATAAAAACTGGTTTTCCTCTCCAAAGTACCGTAATAGCTTTTCCAATCTCTACTGAACTAACGTCAACCTCGGTGCTTGCTAAAGCTCTAACTGAAGCATCAGGATTCATTTGATCAACTAAAGGCCAAACAACAGCTCCTACTCCTACAGCGCCTACCGCATAAGAGGCTGTAAATAAAAACTCTCTTCTTTTGATTTTTTTTTCAAGCATCTTTTATTTTTTTTTTTATTGTTATCTAATATATGATTTCATATAAGAAAAAAGTTTTTTTTCTACTAATACAATGACACAGAAACTATGAAATTAAGACCCAAAATAGCCTTATATGAACCAGATATCCCTCAAAATACAGCTGCAATCATTAGAACTTGCTCGTGCCTTGGTGCTGATTTAGAGATAATTGAACCATGTGGATTTTTGTTTAGTGATAAAAGATTTAAAAGAGTTGTAATGGACTATATGGATGAAAAAATGATAAAATTTTATCAAAGCACAGATGAATTTTTTAAATCAAAAAAAAATCAGAGAGTAATTTTAATAACAACTAAATCATGCAAACCCTATACTACTTTTAAATTTAAAAGCAATGATACATTATTATTTGGAAGAGAAAGTGCTGGGGTTCCCAAAAATATCCATAATAAAATAAAACATAAATTAAAAATACCCATGATTAATAATAAAAGATCTTTAAATATTGCTTCTTCAGTTGCTATAATTGTTTCAGAAAATTTAAGACAAAATAATTTTATAAGTAATGAATAAAGAAATTAAACAAGGATTAGCACGTAACTGGTTCAAATTATTACAAGATGTTATTTGTAATGATATTGAAAAATTAGAAAATAATAAAATAAAATTCAAATCAAAAACCTGGAGTAAAAATAAAAGCAAAGATGAAGGAGGGGGAGAATTCAGAATTCTAAGAAATGGTAAAATTTTTGAAAAAGTTGGTGTAAATTTTTCAGAAGTTTATGGAAAATTTTCAAACGAAATAAAAAAAAATATCCCAGGCACAAATAAAAACCCAAACTTTTGGGCTTCTGGAGTTTCTGTTGTTATGCATATGAATAACCCTCATGTTCCTGCAATTCATTTTAATACTAGATTTATTTATACAACACATGGTTGGTTTGGTGGAGGTGTGGATGTTACCCCATGCATTAAAGATACAAAGGAAAAATATTTCCTACATAACGAATTAAAAAAAATGTGTGATAATCATAATAAAAACTATTATAAAAAATATAAAAAATGGTGTGATGAATATTTTTATCTCCCTCATAGAAAAGAAACTAGAGGTATTGGTGGAATTTTTTTTGATTATAAAAAAGATAATTGGGAAAAAGATTTCAAATTTGTACAAGATCTTGGTGTAACCTTTAAAAAAATATTTAATTTAATAATAAATAGAAAATATAAAAAGAAATGGACTATAAAAGAAAAAAAAATACAATATATTAAAAGAGGAAGATATACCGAATTTAATTTGTTATATGATAGAGGAACAAAATTTGGACTACAAACAGGTGGCAACATAGAGGGAATCTTAATGTCATTACCACCAATAGCAAAATGGGATTAATATGGACAAAGAACCAATTACATTAGAGGGTTTAGAAAAATTAAAAGAAGAATTAATTTTTTTAAAAGAAAAAAAACGACCTAAAATAGTTGCTGCAATTGCAGAAGCAAGATCACATGGTGATCTAAAAGAAAATGCTGAATATCATGCAGCAAAGGAAGAGCAGTCTTATAGTGAAGGAAGAATAACAGAAATTAATGATATTATTGCTCGTGCAAATATAATTGATATTACAAAAATTAGTAATGAAGGAAAAGTTATTTTTGGTTCAACAGTATTTTTGGAAAACTTAGATACTTCTGAAAAAATTAACTATAAAATTGTTGGAAAAGATCAGGCTGATTTAAAAAAAAAACTAATATATTTTCAATCTCCGATAGGTAAAGGATTAATTGGAAAAAATAAAAATGATTTAGTTGAAATTATAACTCCAGCTGGTGTTAAAAATTTTGAAATTAAAGATGTTAAATATATTTAACTGTTCATAATTTTCATAACTTCCACTTCATTAATTTGAAAATTATTATTAACCCATAATTCTTCAATTGTTTTAAGTTTATTTCCAAGATCTTTTCCCTCTGGAATATTATACTTAGTCATTAATGTAATTGCTCTTATTGGCATTAAAGGAATTTCTTTATCTTTAAAAATTTTAATCATTGTAATTAGATTATTATCTATTTTTTTTGATTTAAAAATCTTGAAATAGATAATATCCATAAGGGCCTCTCTACCATTAAAATACATAATCTTATTTAAATTTTTTATAGAAAAGGTTTCAGCTGTATTTTTTTGTAAAAAAAAACTATTTATAAATAGAAGTCTTTTTTGATTTTTTTTTGAAAGATTAAATTTATAGATAAAATAATCAACATTATCACTACCATCAATAATCATAAGAGCTAGTAAAAAAATAAAATCTACATTATTAAAGTTGTTTTTTCCAAAATTATTTAAGTTACTAAAAATATTGATATTTTTTAATTGTGGAAAAATAAGATTAATAATTGCTAGACAATCTTTATCTTTATGTAGTTTTAAAAAATTAGCAGATTTTACTAATTTTTTAAATTCATCCAATAATCTTTCAGACGATATTTTAAAAAACCCATTTAAATTTTTTTTAATAATCTGAATAACTTTTGGATTATGTTTGTGTTTTGAATAATTAAGAAAAAATCTAACATACCTTAATACCCTAAGATAATCTTCTTTTATTCTTGTTTCAGCATCACCTATAAAATTAATCTTGCCATTTTTTAAGTCTTTTTTTCCGTTGAATGGATCAAATAAATTTCCTTCTTTGTCCGCATAAATAGAATTAATTGTAAAATCCCTTCTAGTAGCATCTTCTTTCCAGTCATTTGAAAATTTTACTTTTGCATGTCTTCCATCTGTATCAACATCTTTTCTTAAAGAGGTTATTTCAAATTTATTATCATTTATTATTGCGGTAATTGTTCCATGATCTATTCCACTTTCATAAAATTTAATATTTTTTTTCTTGAGTGCGTCACAAACTTCAATCGGATTTAAGTTTACGGCTAAATCTATATCATTAACTTTTTCTTTATTAATGATTTGTCTAATACATCCTCCAACATATCTAATTTCACTGTTTTTTGAAAATGAACTTATTGCATTGAATATTTTGTCTATTTCAGTTGTTTTTCTAATATTTTCAAAACTTAAATTTATATAATTAAGGTTTTTAGGTCTAAAAAAAATTTTATCTAATAAAGTATTCATAAGTGGCTGGGGCGCTAGGATTCGAACCTAGGGTGCCGGTACCAAAAACCAGTGCCTTACCGCTTGGCTACGCCCCAATATTAATTTCGTATAACACAAAAAAAAAAAATTATATAGTTTTTGATGAAATACACCAAAGACTAGTAAATTTCCTCTTAAATTCCTTTAATGCAATGTCGCAAGCCTTTTTAGAATGGAAATAGGCCACTATTGATGATCCTGACCCTGACATCCTAACAAACATTATATTTGGAATATTTGATAAAAAATATTTAATTCTTTTTAGTTTTGGGTATTTTTTAAAAGAAATTACCTCAAGATTATTACTTAATTTTTTTAAATATTCTATTTTAAACATAGCCTTTTTGGTGAAATTAAATTGTGGATTTGAAAAAGATTTAACTTTTGAAAAAATATACTTTGTAGAACATCCAAAATTTGGTTTTACAACTAAGGTATAAAAATTAGTTTTTTCTCTGTATTTTTTAATCTTACCATTAGAACATAATATAGTATTTATTGGATTTATTCCTAAAATAACATCAGAGCCTATTAATTTAGTTAGTTTAAGTAATTCATTTTTTTTAATTTTAATTATTTTTTTACTTATAAAAAAACTAATTAAACTTGCTGCATTCATTGATCCGCCACCCATGCCGGATTGATGAGGTATATTTTTAATAATTCTTATTTTAAACTTTTTATTATTAAGAATTTTTTTTTTATCTAAAAGTTTTAAGAGAGTTGAAACTGTGTTTTTTGTACTTATATTCTTTGAAAATTTACCTTCAAATGAAACTTTGTGACATTTATCATTTGTTAATTTTAGATAAATTAAATCATGCAAATCAATAAATGAAATTATAGTTTCAATTCTATGTAGCTTTGAAGATTTTCCTGTAACATTTAATGCAAGATTTATTTTGGCATAAGACCTAATTTTAAAAGTAGCCATAAATTACAAATTTTTTAGACCCTCAAGTAATTTAAAATTAATATCTTTTTTCATTGTTTCTTCTGTTTCTTTTAAATCTAAAACACTGTTCCAAAAGTATCTTGCTTGAATTTTTCTATCTAGTTTCCAAAGAATATCTCCATAGTGATCATTAACTATTGGATCATAGGGCATAAGTTCTAGAGCCTTTTTTAGAAATACTTCTGCTTTTAAATAATCACCAATCAGATAAAAGCCCCAGCCGATTGAGTCTATTATGTAAGGATCGTTACTTCTTTCAGCATAAGCTTTTTTAAGCATTAGAATCGCTTTATCAATTTTATATTTTCTCTCAAGCCATGAATATGCTAAATAATTTAACACATAAGCATTATCAGGATTAATTTCTAAAGATTTTAAAAAATCTTTATCTGATTTTGCATAATTACCTAATCGCTCGTAGCAGCTACCCCTTCTATATAAAATGTCTGCATAACCATCTGAATTAATTTCTATTTTTGAAATAACTTGATCATAGTAAGTAATTGCTTTTTGATATTTTTTTGAATTTTTATTAAAATTAGCTATATCAAATATCATTTTTATAGATGGATTCTTGATTGTATTAAATTTTTTATTAATAAAATTTAAAGACTCTTCCTCACTTGATTCTTTTGAAATTATCTGAGCTTGTTTTTTTATTTTAAACCAGTAATAAATATCATCCTTTTCATTAAAATATTCTAAGGTTTTTTTAGCTTTTTTATAATTTTCATTTAAATAATAATTTTCAGCTATCAAAGATTGATTAAACTTAAATTTAGGATTTAAAAAATAAGAAATATTTAAATAAAAATTAGATTTCTCATAATTATTTTGTGATGAATATAGGTTTGCAATTAAAAATATAAATTCACTAACAATGTCATTAGAATCTTTACATGAAAAAATTTTACTGAACTTTTCTAATTTTTTTTCTTCTATCCATTTTTTACCTTGTGATATTAATAATGAACTTTTTAAATAATCTAACTGATTAGCTATTAGTTGAGCTTCTTCAAATTTTTCTTTTTTAATTAAATAATGAATATTAAAAAAAATATATCTAGAGTAATCACCGTCATTGTTATTAAGTAATATGTTAAAATATTTTTGTATATTTGTGTCATCTAAATAACATTTTTGAAAAACTTCAGTAATCAGTGATAAATTTCCAAAATTTTTCTTCGTTTCAAGGATTTCATTTTCTTTGAACAGATGTAAATATTGATTAAGTGTCTCATAAATAATTGCTGCGTATTCATCATTATTAATATGCTCGGAGGCTTGCACTAAGTAATCTTTGCTTTCTCTAAAGTCTTTTTTTTTTAAACTGTCTAATGACATTATTAAGAAAGCTTCAAAAAACTTAGGATTATTTTTTCCTAAATTCTTTTTTATTTCTTTAGCGGCACTTTTTACGTTATTTTCCAACACTAAAGAATAAATATATCGTTCAAAATAAGGTTGGTGTTTATCTATTAAAAATTTTGACGATTTAAAAAAATCTAAAGCCTCTGAATTATTTTTATTTTCATAAGCAATTATTCCAGACAAATAATTTGAAAAATAATGAGAATTAAAATTATTTAATGCTCTACTTTTAGAGTATAGTGGGCTCTGATAAAAAAATGTTATAATTAAAATTAACTTAAAATATTTTATAAACATTAAACTATTCTATGTCTAAAAAAGAAATAAATCAAAATACCAATTATGATTCAGAGTTTACTAATTTAATAGGAGCTAAGTTTATATTTAATGAAAGACCTATAAATAGGTTAAAGAATGATTCTATTATCTCATTTAAAGAAGAGACTACTATTAAAGAAAAAAAATTAAACCAATTAATTAATGAAATAAATTCAATTGAAGATTGTAGTTTAAAAAATAATTCTAAAAACGTAGTTTTAGGTGACGGAAACATTAATAGTTCGATAATGTTGATAGGTGAAGCTCCAGGAATTGAAGAAAACAAATCTGGTAAAACATTTATGGGTGATGTTGGGGATCTTTTAAAAAAGATGCTAATTGCAATAAATATTAAAAAGGAAAACATATATTCAACCTACGCTGTTAATTTTCGTCCACCTGAAGATCGTAAACCAACTTCTGTAGAGATAAAAAGATATTCATTATATCTTCAAAAACACATATCAATTATTAAGCCAAAAATAATAATACTAATGGGTAGTTCGGCAATGGAAGCTTTAACTGGTTTAAACAAAAATATTTCTATTGAAAGGGGAAAATGGAAAGAAATTATTGTAAAAAACACAAACTATAATGTTTTAATAACTTTTAGCCCATCTTATCTTTTAAGAGTTCCTGAAAATAAAAAATATTCATGGGAAGATCTAAAAGAAATTAGAAAAAAAGTAGATGAATTAAATTTAAAAATCTAATTTTTAGAAATGATAAAATTACACAAAAAATATATAAATTGGTGGAAAAAAAAATTAAATCTCTCTGATTATTCTATTTTGTGGCTAACATTTATTAAAGGTTTAATAATTGGTTTTTTAATCTATCATTTCTTATTTATATAATGATAAAAATAATTGCAGGAGTTGATGAAGTTGGTAGAGGTAGCTTAATAGGTCCTGTTTATGCTGCGGCTGTTATATTAAATAAGTCAATTAACAAAAAATTATTAAAAGATTCAAAAAGTTTATCTAAAGATAAAAGAGAAGAAGTTTTTTCTTATATTAAAAATAATTCTATATGGGCCCTAGGCCAAGCTTCTGTTAAAGAGATTGAAAAAATGAATATATTAAATGCAAGTTTATTAGCAATGAAAAGAGCTATTAAAAAACTTAAAAAAAAACCAAATCTTGTTTTGGTAGATGGTAATAAACTACCAGATCTTAAAAATTATAATTTAAAATATATTATAAAAGGAGATCAAAAAATTCCCTCTATTTCAGCCGCCTCTATAGTTGCGAAAGTTAGTAGAGATAAATTTATAACTACACTTTCTAAAAAATTTAAAAATTATGGATGGGACACTAATTGTGGTTATGGAACTAAAAAACATTTAACAGCATTAAAAAAATTTGGCATTACCAAATATCACCGTAAAACATTCTCTCCTATTTCAAATTTCAAATAAACTTCACGTATAAAAACACAATATCTAGCTGTTAAAAAAAAGCTAAACACAAATAGAATCCAATTAATTCAATCTGAAGTTGACCATGGAATCCATTTGAAGTCTAATTGTTTTTTATAAATGGAAAACAATTTTAAAAATAAAATTATTAATGGAGATAGTCTTGGTGAATTAAAGAAAATTCCAAGCGAAACTTTTAATCTTATTTTTGCTGACCCTCCTTATAATCTTCAACTAAAGAATTCACTAACGAGACCTGATAGATCTAAAGTTAGTGCTGTTAATGATAAATGGGATCAATTTGAAAGTTTCAAAAAATATGATGAATTTACGGTTGAGTGGTTAACAGAATGCAAAAGAATTTTAAAAAAAGATGGAGCAATATGGGTAATTGGAAGTTATCATAATATTTTTAGAGTAGGTACCACAATACAGAATTTAGGTTTTTGGATTTTAAACGATGTAATATGGAATAAAAATAATCCAATGCCAAACTTTAGAGGAACAAGATTTACCAATGCTCATGAAACATTAATTTGGGCCTCCAAAAGTGAAAAGTCTAAATACACTTTTAATTATCAATCTTTAAAATGTTTAAATGATGATCTTCAAATGAGATCTGACTGGAACTTACCGATATGCAATGGTTCTGAAAGGTTAAAAAAGAATGGTAAAAAAGTTCATTCTACTCAAAAACCAGAATCTTTACTTCATAGAGTTTTATTGGCTTCTTCAAATAAAGATGACTTGATACTTGATCCGTTTTTAGGCTCTGGAACTACAGCTACTGTCGCAAAAAAGTTAGGGAGAAATTACTACGGAATTGAAAAAGAAAAAAACTACTTTAAAGCAGCAGAACAAAGAATAAAAAATACGAAACCTATTGAAGATAGTTTCTTAGATACATTAAAAAATAATAGATCTAAACCAAGAATACCTTTTGGATCATTGGTTGAGCTTGGAATTATCAAGCCAGGTACAAATATTTTTGATCATAAGAAAAAAGTTATGGCCAAAATCATGGCTGATGGAAGTATTAAGCATAACCAATCGGAAGGATCTATTCATAAAGTTGCAGCAACCATTCTTGGTGCTGAAAGTTGTAATGGATGGACTTACTGGTATTATAATGTAAACGGTGTAACTTTACCAATAGACAATTTAAGAAAAAATCTACTCTCTAATAGATAAAAAATTCCTTAATAGATAAAAAATATCTTTTTTTTCAAATTAAGTTATTTAACCTATTGACAAAATCCTAAAAAATTATAAATAATTAATCATACTGAAGTTTAGTGGGGAATAATGTGAAAATCATTAACTGTTCCTGCAAAGGTAAGAATAATATTCAAGTCCTAGCGCCACTCAGTATAGACCGGTGTTGAGCGATGGCCAGGAAAAGTCTAGTTCTACAATGTAAAATTAACAGCGGCATTAATTAATCATCTTCTGAATTTTAGAAGATAATGCAAGGTAATGCGGTATGTTAATGATGATAAAAATATTTTTATTATACGTTTTTTTTAATTTTACTTATGCAATAGCAAAAGACATTCCGGTAATTGTTATATCTGCTGGTAAAACTCCACAGTCAAAGAGCACCGTAGGTAGCTCAGTTTCTATTATTGATAGCGAAACTATAGAAAGTTCTGGCGAATATTTTTTAGGTAATGTTCTGGATAATGGTGTGCCAGGCATGAATTTATTTCAGTCAGGTGGACATGGTACCACTCAAGGAATTCAGTTGAGAGGATTGCCTAAAAGATATTCCACTGTTTACATAGATGGAGTTAAAATGTCAGATCCTTCTACAAGTGATAACTCATTTTATATGTCTAATATTGTGAACAGTGATATTGAAAGAGTTGAAATTTTAAAAGGCTCACAAAGCTCATTATATGGTGGTGGAGCTATTGGTGGAGTAATCAATATTATTACAAAAAAAGGTGGAAAAACTCCAACTAAGAATATCAATGTTTCAAAAGGATCAAACGGTACTACGAATAAAAATGCTTCATTTAGTGGATCTAAAGGTAGCTCTACTTATTATGTAGGTTTTTCGCAATTTGAGACTGATGGTGTTTCTGCAATGAATGATAACCACGAAAAAGATGGTTACACTAATGATTCAATAATTACTAATTATGGTTATGATCTAGGTAATGGCCTTTCTTTTGAAGGTAGTGCTAGATACTCAGACTCAAGATTAGAGTATGACAGAGTTAATTCTGGCCAAACTGATAAAAACGATCTTACAGATGACGAAGAGTTAACTTATACTTTAAAGTTACTTAAAGATGCTGGACAATTTAAAAATTCGGTTAATTATAATAAGACACAAATAGATAGATCAGCAAAAGGATATACCAATGCATTATCTCATTATTGGGGTTATAGAGAGGCGCTTAATTACCTTGGTGAATATAATTTTAATCTTGATCAAAAAATTGTTTATGGAGCTGATATTGAAATTGATACTGCAAAATTAAAAGATGATTGGTCTGGTCAATATGAAAAAAATCAGGAAAGAGTTTATTCTCAGTATTTTGATTATCAATTTAGACCTTTGGAAAAATTATATTCAACTGTAGGATTTAGACGAGATAACCATACTGTTGCAGGTAATTTTACAACAGGAAGAACAACTTTAGCTTATAAATTAGATAATTCATCAAAAATTAGAGCTTCATATGGAACAGGTATAATGTATCCGAGTTTGTATCAATATTACCTTGGAACCGTAATGACGAATACTGAATCTCTTAAACCAGAAAAAAGTAAAAGTTTCGATGTTGGTTATGAAACAGTATTTGAAACAAAGAACTTAACTTTTGATATATCAGCATTTAAAATTACTTATGAAGATGCTCTTGAAGGTTGGAGATCAAACACAAATGAGGGTGGTAATACTTACGCAGTAA
>Ga0209709_10001271_pt1 | contig 23421 bp, 19 predicted proteins | sample ArcticOcean_MG_C_2_FD_187435 | JGI IMG/M metagenome (GOLD analysis project Ga0209709, IMG submission 187435) | Marine microbial communities from western Arctic Ocean - ArcticOcean_MG_CB4_136 (SPAdes) (version 2) | ecosystem: Environmental > Aquatic > Marine > Oceanic | place: Arctic Ocean...
AAGTAGTTATTTTAGCAGGCGGTTTAGGTACAAGAATATCAGAGTATACAAAATCAATTCCAAAACCAATGATACCATTAAATGGTAAACCCATAATTTATTATATAATGAAGCATTTTTATAATCATGGATTTAAAAATTTTTATGTTGCAATTGGATATAAGGGTATCGTTTTAAAAGATTATTTTAGAAAAAATAAATTTCCATGGGATGTTAAACTTATTGAAACTGGTCAAAAAACAATGACTGGTGGAAGAATAAAAAGGTTAAAAAAATATATTGGAAATGAAAGATTTTTTATGACATATGGTGATGGCTTAAGCGATGTTAATGTTAGCAATCTATTAAATTTTCACATTAAAAACAAAAAATTAGCAACACTAACAGCAGTTAGGCCACCAGCTAGATTTGGTAAAATTAAATTAAACAAAATAAATAATGTCACATTATTCAGGGAAAAATCAAGTCTTGATGAAGGATGGATAAATGGTGGGTTTTTTGTTTTAGAACCAAAAGTTTTTTCATTAATCAAATCTGATAAAACTTTTTTTGAAAAAGAACCTCTTCAAATATTATCACAAAAAAGTCAATTAAAAGCCTACAAGCACAGAAAAATATGGCAATGCATGGACACTGTTCGAGATAAAGAAATTTTGGAAAAACTATTAACAAAAAAAATAATAAAATTTTGAAAAAAAAATTATTAGTTATTGGTGGCACAGGCTTTCTCGGATCACACGTTTGTAGAGAAGCTATAAAAAAAAATTATAGAGTGATAAGCGTTTCAACAAAAAAAACAAAATTTAATCTAATAAAAAAAGTGAAATATATTAAATGTGATATTTCTAACTCAGCAACAATTAAAAGAAAACTTAATTTTGAAGTGGACTATATCATAAATTTTGGAGGATATGTGGATCATTCTGATAAGAATAAAACATATCAAAGTCATTTTAAAGGATGTAAAAATTTAATTGATTTCTATCAAAAAAAAAAAATTAAAAAGTTTATCCAAATAGGAAGTAGCCTTGAATATGGTAAAACAAAATCTCCTCATAAAGAAAAAACAATGACAAAAAAAGTTATTCTTTTAAAAAGTATTTACGCAAAATCAAAATTATTAAGCACCAATTATTGCATGAATGCTTTTAAAAAATTTTTTTTCCCTGTAATTGTGTTAAGACCATATTTGGTTTATGGACCAGGTCAAAAGATAGATAGATTGATTCCGTTTATAATTTCGAAAAGTTTAACAAATAAGACATTTCCCTGTTCATCTGGAGTACAATTAAGAAACTTTTTATTTGTAGAAGATTTTGTTAAAGCAATTTTTAAGACTTTAACAAAAAAAAATGTTAATGGAGAAATAATAAACATTGGATCTAATAATAATTTAAAGGTCAAAAAAGTAATACTTATGATCAAAAATTACTTAAATTCTGGAAAACCAATGTTTGGAAAAATCAAATTGAGAAAAGACGAATCCATAAAATACTATCCGAGTATCAAAAAAGCAAAAAATTTAATAAACTGGAAACCATTAATACAATTTGAAAAAGGACTAATTCAAACAATTAAATATTATAAAGAAAAAAGTGATAAAAAAAATATTAAAAAAAATACTTAAAAAAATAAATTTTTTTAAGTATTTAAAATATAACATTATTTTAAATTTTTCAAAAAAAGTTTCAGGATTGCCATTAGCAAATAAGGGCCTTGATTTTATTGTGTCCTATTCAAAAAAAAATTTTATTTCTCATATCATAAGACCCAAATACTCAGAGGACTTTAAACTAATTTCAACTGAACAGATTGATCAAAAAGAATTTGGAATAATTATTCAAGGACCGATAAGTAACAAAAAGGAACTTATCTTTCTCAATGAAACACTTAAAATTTATAAAAAGATTTTCCCAAAAACATTAATAATAATCTCAACCTGGGAAAATTCATTCACTGAAAATTTACAAAATGATGATTATATAAAGATTCATAAATCTGAGAAACCAAAAGATCCTGGATTAGGAAATATCAATTATCAAATTAAATCTACAAGTAATGCAATTAAGCTTTTAAAAAAAGAGGGTATTAAAAATATATTAAAAACAAGAACTGACTGTAGGATAATGAAGCCGAATCTTAAGTCATATTTTTTAAGTTTGCAAAAAACTTTTGTTTCTACAAATCCTAAAGATTCAAGAATTTTTGCCTCAAATGTTGCAACATGCAAATATAGAATCTATGGTCTGACAGATATTTTGTTATTTGGTACAACTGAAGAAATAGAGCTTTATTTCAAGGATGAGACAGAGGCTGATATTTTAAAAAATTATTCTTTTAAAAGAATTATAAATGAAACTGCAGTAATGAGCGAAATTTTATTATGTGCAAGGTATTTAAAAAATAAGGGTATTCAATTAGACTGGACACTAGACCATTGGTGGCAATGTTTATCAAACTATTTTGGTATAGTGGACACCAACAGTATTGATTTATTTTGGTATAAATATGAATGGAATTTTGAACAAAGATTTGTCAAAAATTATTTGTTTAAATCATCAAGATCAATAGAATTTAGTGAGTGGTTTTCTATGTATAATGAATATGATCTCAACCTGAAAGCTTTAGATTATAAAGAAAAATTTTTCTTTGACGAAAAGAAAAATAAAATAAATAAGAAAATTTTCTAAATTAAATCGCAAGCTATATCTAGAAATTTGGATGTATATTTTTTATTATGAAAATTGATTAGTGTAAAATATAGGCTTGAGGTTAGATACCTCAGAGTTTCAACATTATCTATTTGATTTTTATTTATCATAAGGTTTTCAAAATGACTCTTAAGATCATTTAAATAATTTTGATCCATTTTTTTTTCTAAAATAATATTTTCATATCCTGTTAGGCTTTGGTAAATTTTTGCAAAATCATAATTGATATCACCAAAAATAGTAAAATTTTTACCTAAACTTCCTCTTGGATCTATAAAGATCAGATCATTATTATTTTTTTTTATTATATTTGATAAAACAGGATCACCATGAATAACACCAATTTTTCCTTTATTAAAATTTTCATAGTTTTTCAAATATTCACTTATTTTATCTAAATATTTTTTTTTATATTTTATTAAATTTTTTGTTCTTGTATTAAATTTTTTTGAGTAATTATCATAAATGTTTATTTTATTGTGATCCTTCAAAATTTTAGAGTTATGTATAAAGTTAAGTTTTTTAAATAAGATTGTAAGGTCTTCTTTGGTTAATAAATTATTCACTAGCAAATATGAAAGCTTTAATCCGTCAACTGTATCCATTTTATAAAAATTTTTACCAGTATCTTTAATTTTTGGAAAAAATTTTTTTATTTTAAATGGTATTTTTTTTAAAAAATTAATTTCACTATTAAGTTTAATTATATTTGAAGATTTTTTTATTGTAAATTTTTCACCAACCACAACCTCATTAAAATTTCTTGTTAAATAATCTTTTGATTCGTAATAACCCAATTTTGTATTTAGATTTTCTATTGGATTTATTGATAGATCATCAATATAAAAATTTGCATAAGGTTTTCCTAAAACAAGTTCATCATATTTAATTTTAAATAGTTTTAATTGATCAATGGTAAGTTTTTCTATTTCTTTTTTAACTTTTTTTATATTTCCATTGTGTGTTCTCATTCTTCTAGCGGTATAAATGATTATGTGGTGCCCTTGTGAATGAAGAAAGTTTAAGAATTTAATATTTTTAATAATTGGTTTTACAGTTTTGTAATTATCTTTCACTTTTGGATATGTGACCAATGTATTATCAAGGTCAAAACAGAATCTTTTCTTCTCTATTTTATTTTTCTTACTGAAATCAATTACTTGTTTTGGTGTTCCTAGACAGGCGAATTCTTTTTCTTTAATTTCTTTACCTATTATTAATTCTTTATTTTTTAATAATAAATTGTAAATGTCTGAGACATAAATTTTTTTATCATTTTTTAGTGCAGATCTAGAATATGAATTAAATTTGTTAATATTGTTAAAATAATAAGCACCAGTATTTGCGTTGTTGCTTATTTTTTTTTTTTCTACTATTTCATAAATTTTATTTCTATTAATTTTTACATAGGAAAAAATTGGTTCTTTAATCTTAGTTTTGTGATAAAAAATTGTATGATAATTCTCATTAATTTGATTGATAATATTTTTTTTGTAAAAAGTGTCTCCATCTATGATCAAAAGTCCTTCATTTTTTGAATTTTTTTCTAAAATATTAGTTAATTTATAAATCGTCTCAACTGGTCCATGAGTGTTATGATCAAGTTTTAGAAAATTTATATTTGGATATTTTGCAAAGTGTTCTTCGAAACCAAACTTTTCTAATTGATTATTATAGACAATATATAATTTATCTTTTTTTTTTAAATTTAAGTTATCTAGAACCCAAAAAATTATTTCTTTACCCAATACCTTTATAAGTGGTTTTGGATCATTATAACCTAAATCAGAAAATCTTTTACCAACTCCACCAAGAGGAATAATAATAATCATATTTAATTATATTAAATAAACAAAAATTTAATTATTTCAAGAATATTAAAATTTAAGTATAGTCTTTAAATCATATGTTATAAATTCATATTAAAAATATAAAAAATTAAGCTTAAGATTAGATTTTATTTTCTTATATTATGATTACAAATTAACTGAGTTAGTGTTTTTTTAATGAAATTTCTAAAAAAAATATTTTCATATTTATTCTTGTTTATCTCTATTTTTTTATTATTTTTTACTTACTATAAATCTGAAATTTACTGGGTAGGAACAAAAAATGATTATTATTTAATATATTATATTTTATCAATTTTAATATTTTTTTTTTCAATCATTACATTTTTTATAAATCAAAGAATAAAAGAATATTTAATCATTTTTGTTATGAGTATTACGTTCTCACTGTATATCTTTGAGGGATATTCTCAATTTAAAAAAAAAATTACAAAAGAACAAATAATTTATGAAAAAAAAACTGGAAAAAAATATGATATGCGGACTAGAATAAAAGTTTATCAGGATCTCCAAAAAGATGATAAAAAAATTTCTATCACAGTTACACCTAGAAAATTCTTAAAAGAAAATTATCCTGTATTGCCTTTTTCAGGTATTTCTAATTCAAAAACTATTGGTTGTAATGAAAATGGATATTATTCAATATATCAAAGTGATAGATACGGATTTAACAATCCAGATAAAGAATGGGATAGTAAAGAAATTGAATTTTTATTAGTTGGAGACTCTTTTGTTTATGGAGATTGTGTTGATAGACCTAATGATATTACGTCTGTTTTGAGATCTTTATCAAATAAATCAGCTTTAAATTTAGGCAATAGAGGAAATGGTCCTTTAGTCGAATATGCAATTTTAAGAGAATATCTAAACTCAAATGTAAAAAAAATATTATGGATTTATTATGAAGGAAATGACCCAGATGATTTGAAAAACGAATTACAAAGTAAAATTTTAAATAGATACTTAAAAGATCATTCTTTTACACAAAATCTTATTTTAAGACAAAATGAAATTAATCAAATAATAAATAAAGTTATTAAAAATGAGGAAAAAAAAGAAAAAGAAAAAAAAGTATTTAGAATTAAATTTATTAATTTTTTAAAATTAAATAATACAAGAACACAATTAAACACTTTACTACCAGGAAAACTTCAACCTTATGATGTAACGCAAAAATTAAACTCACAAGAATTTGAAAAAATTCTTAAATCGACAAAAAATTTAGCTGTTGAAAATAATTCAAAGTTATATTTTGTATATTTACCATCATATCATCGATATAAAATTGATTTTGATAATAAAGATTATAATTTGATAAAAAGAATAATTAATAATTTGGCTATCCCATTTATAGATATCCATACTGAAGTGTTTGAAAAAGAGAACAATCCTCTAAATCTTTTTCCATTTAAGTTATACGGTCATTATACTGTTGAAGGTTATAAAAAAATTGCTGAAACCATATACGACAATATAAAAGATTAATTTTACTTAATTAATGTATTCTAGGACCTTTTTTAAATATATTGAGATTGATTTTAAACTTGAAAAACAATAATTATATATAATGGATGATATAAAAATAAGTTCTAACAGAAGTTTTGGAATAGTTTTTTTTGTCATATTTTTATTGATTGCTATTTACCCTTTAATAAATGATAGTGAAATTAGAATTTGGTCTCTGATTATTTCCTTATTATTCTTAATTTTAGGGATAATGAATTCTAAAATTTTATTACCTTTAAATAAAATTTGGTTTAAATTTGGAATATTATTAGGTTCAATTTTTTCCCCTATAATAATGGGACTCATATTTTTTTTAGTTGTCACTCCCACCGGAATTTTTATGAGAGTTTTTAAAAAAGATTTATTAAATTTAAAATTTAAAAATTTAGAGACTTACTGGTTAGAGAAAAAAGATGAAAAAAATGAAATGAAAAATCAATTCTAAAAATGGATTTTTTGATAGAATTTTGGCAGTTTATTAAAATAAGAAAAAAATATTGGTTATTGCCAATAATAACTATTCTTTTTATATTTGGTGGTTTAATAGTGTTGACACAAGGGTCAGCAATTGCTCCATTTATTTACACAATTTTTTAAAGTGAATTATATACTTGGTATTTCAGCTTTTTATCATGACAGTGCAGCATGTATTTTAAAAAATGGAGAGATAATTGCTGCTGCTCAAGAGGAAAGATTTACAAGAATAAAACATGATCCAAGCTATCCTCATAATGCGATCGAATTTGTTTTAAAGTATGCAAAATTAAAATTAAGTGAAGTAGATCACATCGTTTTTTTTGAAAAACCTTTTTTAAAATTTGAAAGACTTTTAGAAACCTATGTTGCTTTTGCACCTAAAGGATTTATTTCTTTTAGTAAAGCTATGCCATTATGGATTAAAGAAAAACTTTTTCAAAAAAATTTCTTGTTTAATAAACTAAAAAAACACGATTCTAATTATAAATCTGATAAAAATATCTTCTTTTCTGACCATCATTTAAGTCATGCAGCAAGTGCTTTTTTCCCTTCTCCTTTTAAAGAAGCTGCAATTTTAACTGCTGATGGTGTAGGAGAATGGGCTACAACAACGATTGCTATTGGAAAGGGGAATAAACTTGATATTAAAAAAGAAATTCACTTTCCTCATTCTATAGGGTTACTTTACTCTGCTTTTACATATTTTGTTGGATTTAAAGTTAATAGTGGTGAGTATAAATTGATGGGTTTAGCACCATATGGAAAACCTATCTACGAAAATAAGATTAAAAGACTTATCGATATAAAAGATGATGGATCTTTTAGATTAAATCAAAAATATTTTAATTACGCAACAGGATTAACAATGACGAATGATAAATTTAATAAATTATTTGATCATAAACCCAGGGATCCAAAAAATGAAGAATTAACACAATTTCATATGGATTTAGCTTCATCTATTCAAAAAATAACAGAAGAAATAATGATTAAAATAGCTAGATCAATTAAAAAAGAGTATGGGGTTAAAAACTTATGTTTAGCAGGGGGTGTTGCATTAAATTGTGTTGCAAATGGAAAAATTCTTCGAGAAAAAATTTTTGATAATATTTGGATACAACCTGCTGCTGGAGATGCAGGGGGATCTCTGGGAGCAGCTTTGGCACTATGGCACAAAGAAAAGGGAAATAAAAGATTTGTAAACCCAAATGATTCTATGAAAGGCTCATATCTTGGAACTGAGTTTACTCAAGAAGAAATTGAAAAGGAGTTAAGTACTTTAGGAGCTAATTTTGAAACTTTTAATTATGAAGATTTAATTCAGAGTACAGCAACTTTTTTATCAAATGAAAAAGCAATAGGTTGGTTTCAAGGCAGAATGGAATTTGGTCCAAGAGCCTTAGGAAATAGATCAATTTTGGGTGATCCAAAATCCAATAAAATGCAAAAAAATTTAAATTTAAAAATAAAATTCAGAGAGAGCTTTAGACCTTTTGCACCTTCAATTTTAAGAGAAGATTTATCTGAATGGTTTGATGTCAATGTTGATAGTCCATATATGCTATTAGTAGCGAATATTAATTCTGATAAAAAAATTGAAATGACCAAAGAACAAAAAAAACTTTTTGGAATAGATAAATTAAATATAAAAAGATCTGAAATTCCAGCTGTAACTCATGTTGATTACTCTGCAAGAATCCAAACAGTGTCCCAAAATAGTAATATTCGATATTATGATTTAATATCGAAATTTAAAAAAAAAACAGGTTGTCCAATTATTGTAAATACATCATTCAATGTAAGAGGTGAACCAATAGTTAATACACCAACTGATGCTTTTAATTGCTTTATGGGAACTGAATTAGATTATCTTGTTATTGGTAACTGTATTTTAGATAAATCTAAACAAGATCCTAATTTAAAAAAAGATTACACAAAAGAATTTGAATTAGATTAAATTGTTAATCCTTTTAATACATTGAAATGTCTAAATAAATTTACTTTATCTTTACTTTCTCTATTAAATTCATTAAATAAATAATAATAGATAAAAATTAAAAAATGGAATTGTTTTCAAATAATTTGGACAAGGTTTATACTGTGATCATTTTGTTGGTTATGTCATTGTATTTAAGAATTTTGTTACAGATTGTGGGACAATCTTGGATTAAAACTATTGCTCATACGTCTACACTGCTTTTATTACCCATTCTTACTTATGTAATTACTAGTGTTATATCAGGTAATATTGCTTTATCACTTGGTATGGTTGGAGCTTTGTCAATTGTTCGTTTCCGAAATCCAGTTCGATCTCCTCTTGAATTATCTGTTTATTTTGGTGCAATTACAATGGGTATTGCAGCCTCAGTATCCTATAAGTGGCTGATATTGTTTATAGGAGCCGTAACATTGGTGTGTATTGTATTATATTTATCAAATGAAATTAATAAGTTTTTTTTTCACAAACCTTTTTTTACAACATCCTTTTCTGAGGGAAATGTACTTTCAACACTAACTATTATAGCTAAAAGTGAATTAAATAATTTAAACTCTGATAATGATTTGACATCCAAAACAGTTAACAATGAGCAAACTACATATATTTTTGCTTCATCTGATTTTAAAAGATTGCAAGATCTAGAAATTTCAGTTCGCTCAAATGAGATGGTAATCTCTGTGCAACTTAATAGATGAATTAGTGTGTTACGCTGTTTAATCGTAATATCTTTTTTAATAAGCCTTCAGTCGTTTGCACATGCAGAATGTGATTTTAAAACAGCTAAATTTTTGGACGAACTAAAGGATCCAAGTAATATAAATTCGATTGAAATAAAAGTTGCAAAAAGTGCAAAATTTGCAAGAAATTTTTTTAAGATACTAACTTCAAAAAAAGACAATATACCACCAAAACTTAGAAAACGTTTTAATGGCACTGTTGTTGTCAATTATAAGTTTGGCAAATGTCAATTTACTGCAAAAATTCGTCAAAGTGGTGATCGTAAAGATCATGTAAAACTCATTGATAAAGGTAAAGCATTACGATCAATTGATGTGAGGTTGAATGAGGGTAATGTAGTTAGAGCTACTCGATTTAAATTACTAATACCTGAAACAAGAAATGGAATCAATGAAGTGCTGGCCTCATTAATTCTAAGGGAATCTGGCTTTATTGCTCCTGAAACATTTGAGGTGCCATCAGTAATTAATGGGACTAATTCAATCATGATTTTTCAAGAGGTAGCAAGCAAAGAATTATTAGAGAGAAACTATCGAAGAGAGGGTGCTATATTTAAGGGAGACGAGTCTCTTCTTTGGTCTTACAAAGATCATGAAAAATTTGCTCTTGAGCCTCTTGCATTATCAACAATGGTAAATGACAATTGGTTTATGAAAGGTGCTTCATCACAAAAAATATCACTGCATGCATATTTGCAATTGCAATCTAATTATTTAAGTTATGCTGCTAAGGTTAATGATAGATTAGACGGAACATGGGGCGTAATTCTGGATCCAAATCATAATGGTTCAGAGATATTTTCAAAGTTTCACTTTTTGTTATTGGCAATGAATGGTGCACATGGCTTAAGACCCCATAATAGAAAATATTATTTTAATACTTTTTTGTCTGAGTTTGATCCTATTTACTATGATGGAGATGTTGAATTTGTTGTGCTTAAAAGTCATCAAATGGGCCATGAAATTGGAGAGTTGGTCTCAAAAATGTTCACTCAACCAATTGATGGTAATTGGATTAAAAAAATTGAAAAGATTATAAATTCAGAAAAATTAAAGAATAATTTTATTGCACGTGTAAGAATTCCAATGATTAATGCCATAGATTTTTTTGACAAATCTGTAAGCAGCTATTTTGAGAATATTAAAAAACTTGAAAACCTTATTGAAACTACACCTTTTAAAATATCAAAACATGAAAAAACAAAAAAAGATGAAATCAACTCATACCTCAAATTTCAAGAATCTAACAATGTTTCACAAAGATTAATATCAGAGATAAAAACCAACAATAATGATTTTATGGTAACTTATATATCTGGGCAATCAGAAATATTAAGTAAAGCTAAAATTGCAAATGTGATAGCAAAAAATTCAATAGACGGTCAACGTGTAACACTTATTAATTCAAAAAATTTTAAAATAGACATTGATACTTTTGCTAGAAAAATTAAAAATTTTCCAGGCAAAATTATAGCTACACCAGGCATATTAATAAATATTGATAAAGACTCAAAATCTATTTTATTCACGCAATCAAATAATCATGATTGGGCTATGATTGACTCAGCTAAGCTAGATGGATGGAATATAAAATTTTATGGAATAAATAAAGCTACAAATATAAATTTAAAAGCAGAACAAAGATTTAATCAATATGGTTTGACGGGATGCTTAACAATTTATAGATCAGATTTTAATAATAGCATAATTAATGTTAATGGTGGTAAATGTGAGGATAGTTTAAATATAGTGCAATCCAGAGGTGACATTGACCTAATTTCTATAAATAATGCTTTTGCTGATGCTTTGGATATTGATTTTTCTAAAATCAATATTTTAAGAGTTGAAATATTTAATGCTGGCAATGACTGCCTTGATGTTAGCGAAGGAAAATATAAAATTGATATTATTCAAATATCTGAGTGTGGTGATAAGGGAATCTCTGTAGGAGAGCAATCAACCTTTAATACTAAAGAAGTGAAAATTGATTTTGCTAATATTGGTATTTCATCTAAAGATTTGTCTGCTGTCTATGTTAATACTGCCAATTTTAATCAAGTTAAAACATGTATCGAGGTAAAGCAAAAAAAACAAGAATTTGGAGGAGCTTATCTTAGTGTAAATAATATAGTCTGTCAGGGAGTTAACAAAATAGACAAGCACTCTATTTTTGAATTAGGCAAATCATGAGTTATAGAAAAGAAAAAAAATACCGTCTTACAATAAATGAATATTTTTTAATGAAAGAAAAGCTTTACAAACAAGGAATGATTACCCTTCACAACTCAAGAAGAGTAAACAGCATTTACTTTGATAATTTTACCTATGATATGTTTAATCAATCTGAAGAGGGAGTTGTGCCTAGAAAAAAAATACGAGTACGTTGGTATGAAAATAAAAATATTTTTACACTAGAAAAAAAAATTTCAAGTATAGAAGGCAGATTTAAGATATCAAATGAGTCAAGTGATTATGTAACAGAAAGTGATGTTCTTAAAGCTACAATTTTTGATAAAGATTATGGTGCTTTATATCCTACATTAATGGTATCCTATGACCGAGCCTATTATACTCTAAAAAATATGCGTGTTACCTTCGACAGTGATATTAATTATAAGAATTTAAAGTTAAGTCCAATGATGAATTATTTAGATCCCGAACGGGTTGTTGAAATCAAGACTTCTATGGAATGTGGAGATGATTTTATTGAAAAATTAATACCATATTCAACAATGCGATTTTCAAAATATTCAAGAGGTTTGCTTATTTCACAAAGACAACTAGGGGAATTTTAATTACTAAATGAAAGCAATGTATAGTCTTGTTGACTATTGACTATAATTTTTAATAAATTTAAAAATGCTCTTTGAAACTTTTCTATACCCTTCCTTAGTATAATGAAAGTTTAAGCTAAAAGAAAATAATTTTAACGGATCCCCTTCTCTCTGAAAGACTTTTTCATGAATATCAATAAAAGGAATTTTTAAATCACCAACTATATTCTTAACTAAATTATACTCTTTATCATTATTTTCTAATTTATAACGTTGGTATTTAGGTAAATATACAAAGTATAATTTTGAATTATTTTGTATTGACAATTCTTTAGTTAAAGAAAGTATCTCTTTTAATAACTGTGGTTGAATTTGTGTTTTTGATTCTTTAAAAAATAATAAATTTCTCAGGTTATGAATTTTAAAAAATTTTATCAATTTTGATATTAAATTATTTCTTTTTATTCGTTCATTAATTTCATCATTTGCAATATTATCAATCTCTTTTTGTTTAGATCTAAGACTTTGAGTGAAATTTAAATCAATTAGATAATTTTTTAAGATTTTATTTTTGTATTCTTTATTTAAGTCATTAAAATTAGTTGATGCATCAAAAACCCAAATAATATTCTTAATATTTGGTTCCAAATATTCTCTTAATGTAGCATATTTAATTAATGGTCCATTATTATCATAACCTAAATTCAAAACTGATTTATTTGACAATTTTCTAAGTTGTGAAGCAATATCAAAAGGCCTATTTACTGATGATCCGTGGGTAAATGAATCTCCAACTAATAAAAGTTCTATTTCTTTGTTGTTCCATTCATTGTCTGGATTATTAAATCCATACCTATCACTTTGGTATATTGAATAATATCCATTCTCATTATCATATATAGTTTTGGAATTTGATATACCAGACAAAGGTAAAATTGAATTTTTTTTATGAAGATGATTTGTTGGAGCAACCTTTATCTTTATATCTTTATTATCTTTTTTTAAGTCAGTGTAAATTTCAATTCTGCTTCTTGTATCAAAGTCTTTTTTGGTTTCATTTTTATATCTAAGTTTTATATTTGATGAAGGGAATTTTGAAATTTGTTTCTTAAATATAAAAAATCCTTCTAGACTATATAAAATTAAAACTGAGCTAAAAATAAATATAATTAAGTTTTTTTTTGCCTTTTGACTTATAAAAAAAGTATAAATTGAAAAAATAATTAGTGAGAAAGAGATTATGTAATATGTCAGGTAGTAGTCATTTTTTAGACCATTCCAATAAAATTCAGATCTATATATAGTATAAATTAATAATAAAATTGAAGTTATTAAAAAAAAAATTGAAAATGTTTTTTTGATAAAGTTCATTAAAGTGAATAAATCTAATTTGATCTTATAATATAATTAATTATTGTAACAAAGATATCGTAAGTAAGATTTTATTTATGTCAACAATTAGATACTAAATTAATATAATATTTGTATTATATTTACTAAATTTATTTATATGGAAAATTTCAAAATTATAGAAAACTTCTTAATCGAAGAACATTTTAAAAAATTATGTGAATTAAAACGTGAAGACATTGATTCAAATTCAATTAAAGTTTATCACAATAAAATTGACAAGTTTAGTAATACTAAAACCTCGTTTATAAGTGATAAATTACTAATAGATCTTCACAAAACGTATAATCAAATTGCCCTTGATATTCTAAGTGAGTTAGCTCCACAAAAGTTAAAACTTTATGATTATTCTGAATTTCATATTGTTGAAACTGGTAAGAATTATTCATTTCCAATTCATCAAGATATTCCAAGCAAATTATTAAGTGGAGTAATTTATTTATATCCAGAAAAAAATAAAGGAACTTTTATTTATAAAAATCGAGATGGTGAAAATAAAAAAGAAATTGAATGGCTCCAAAATAAAGCATTTTTTTTCTCAAGGTCTGAAAATTATAGTTGGCATTCATACCAAGGAGATAAAATTTCTAACAGATTGGCTTTGGTTTATAATTTAATGACATATGATTTGAAGAAAGCTTGCGAAATAGAAAATATAAATTACTATAAGTATATATTTTATAATAAAATTAACCCTTATTTATTAAAATACTTAAAATTTACAATAAAGTAATTATACTGTGTTCAAAAAATTTTCTTATACCTTATACAAATTAATAAAATTTATTGATTTTTTTTTTAGATTTATTTTTAAAAGAAGCTTTATTTCTTGGTTCAAAGATTTTTCTATGGAGGATAGTTACAAATCTATCAAAATCCATGAAAAAAAAATAAAATTTTTTATACCTAATCATTTAACAGAGTGGAGAGTTGACACTTTATTTACAAAAGAACCTGAGACAATTGCCTGGATAGATAAATTTAAAAATGATAAAAAAATTATTTTTTGGGATATTGGTTCTAATATAGGCTTATATTCAGTGTATGCTGCACTGACACACCAGGAATGTAGTGTAATTAGTTTTGAACCATCAAGTAACAATTTAAGAGTTTTAACAAGAAATATTTCGATAAATAATTTAGAAAATTCTATAAAAGTTTTTACTAATCCTTTAACTGATAAAAGTAAAAAATTCTTAATGATGCAACATAATGAGTTTAATGAAGGTGGTGCATTAAATTCATTTGGTGAAAATTATAACTTTGAGGGAAAAAAACAATTTTATCCAATGAAATATCAGCTTTTAGGATTTAGCATGAAAGATATATTGGATAATAAATTCCTAGAAATACCAGATTATATTAAAATTGATGTCGATGGAATTGAACATTTAATTTTAAGTGGTGCAGGTGAATATCTAAAAGATAAAAAAATTAAAAGTATATCTGTAGAAATAAATGAAAATTTTAATAAACAGTTTCAAAATGTAATTGATATAATGCATAATAATAATTTTGTATTTTTTGATAAAAAGCAAAATGATGATTTAAAAAATTCTAATGGACCATTTTCTAAATCATTTAATTACATATTTAACAAAAAGTAGAGCTAACTAATGAAATGTTTAATATGTGAAAATAACAACACCAATTATCTTGATGACTATAGGTATAATGTAAAATTTGATGCAAAGTATTTTGAAGACCCAAAAATTTTTAGATGTTTAGAGTGTGACATTTCATTTTGTAATCCAATGCCCTCAATATCAAATTTAGATAGATTTTATAATAATATTTATAGAGCTTTTGGTAGACCACATGAGTTTGATATGATTGATATTAGAAATAATTATAATAATAATAAAAATATAAGTTACTTAGAATATTTAGAAAAATTTATAAAAATAGATAATATTAATCAATTATTTGATTTTGGTTCAGGCACAGGATGTTTGGGACACTTGATCAAGGAAAAATACAAAAAACTTGAAATTAATTGTGCTGAGAAAGATATATATTGTAAAGAAATCCTCCAAGAGAGAGAGTATAAAAATTACGAAGATATTGATAAAATCAATGATAAATTTGATTTAATAGTTAGCCTACACTCACTAGAGCATTTAACTAATTTAAAAATTTTTGAGAAATTTAAGGAATTATCTAAAAAAAATTCCTATATTTTTATAGAAGTCCCTAATTGTGAAATAAATGATCTATATAAAACAAGACCATATGATTCACCCCATTTAATTTTTTTTACTAAAAAAAGCTTTGAAGGAATTGCTCAAAAATATTCACTAGAAATAATGGATATAAGTTATGCCTCAATAACTTTAAAAGAGAATTTTAATTTAATGCAGGTGAGTAAAAATAAATATGAAAACTGGGAAATTGGTAAATCTAAAGATAAAATAAAATCATACTTAAGAAAATTCATGAAAAATTTTGGCTTAATTAAAAATTTTAAAAGTAATGAGAAAATAAATTATTTAGAAAATAATAAAAATTTATCTAATATAAGAGTTTTATTTAAAGTAAAATAAATATGTACCCATTAATTAGTGTTATAGTTAATTGTCATAACGGTGCGAAGTATCTTAAAACTTGCATTAAAAGTATTTTGAATCAAAAGTATAAAAATTTTGAAATAATTTTTTTTGATAATTGTTCTACAGATAATAGTAAAGAAGTAATAAATCAATTCAAAGATAGTAGAATTAAGTATCATTTTAGTAAAAAAAAATTACCTTTATATAAAGCTAGGAATAGGGCTATAAAAAAATCATCAGGACCTTTAATTGCTTTTCTAGATGTTGATGATTGGTGGGATCCAAAATATTTATCTAGTAAAAAAAATTTTTTTATCGATAAAAGTCATGATTATTTTTATACAAATATTTCAATTTATCATGAAAAAAAAAATAACTTTATAAAATATAATAAATTCGATTTACCAAGCGGTATAATTTTTGATAATTTGGCAAAGAATTATTTTATAATTATTAGTGGTCTTATTATTAAAAAAAAAATATTAGAAAAAGAAAAATTTTTTAATGAAAAATATAATATTATTGGTGATTATGATTTATTAATGCGAATAAGTAAATATGCTAATGCAAAATCTTTTAATGAAACGTTAATTTTTTATAGAGTTCATAATAATAATTTTTCAAAGCTAAATAATAAAATGTATTATTATGAATATAAAGATTGGTATAATCGTCAAAAAAAAATTAATGATGATAATTTTAAAAAAAATAAAGATAGTTTTTTATTACAATTAAATAAATTAGAAATAATATATTATTTGTATCAAGCAAAAACTTTTAAGTTATTGATTAAGATTATTAAATTTCCAAATTTTATTTCAAAACTTAAATATTTATTTGCTTTTATGATACCGATTAAAATTGTCAATCATTTTAGAAAATGAAAAAATTAATTATCATCTCAAATGATAGACTATATTTTAATAGAAGGACGGTGTGTTCAAATTCTAATGATACTATAAATATAATAGAGGGCCTATCTAAAATTAATCATTTAAATTTTTTTTCTAGAAAAAGCTCCAATAAAGGTATTCATGAAACTAAAGTATTAAATAAATCTCTACTCAGAATCCCTCAAATTTCGTCTTTAAATTTAAAAAATCAAAAAATTTGTATGATTTCAATAACGCCCTTTAATTATTTAATATTCATGTTCATAAATTTATTCAACAGAAAAGTTAAAGGTTTTGTTATATTAAGAAGTGATGGTTTTAAAGAATACGAATCTAAGTTTGGTTTTATTGGAAAAAAATTTTATGGATTCATGTTTAAAAAAATTTTAAATAAGCTTAAACCAATAGTTGTTTCAAGTAAGTTGTCTAATTTAAAAAGTTATAGGCATCTAAAAATTTGCCCATCCGAGATTACTGATATATGGAAAAAAAATTTAAAAAAACCAAATCTAAATAAAGCTAATTTACTGTATATAGGTAGGATAAAAAAAGAAAAAGGTATTTACTCTCTTTTAAAACTTGCAGACAAATTATCAGTTGATTTTAAATTGAGTGTTGTTGGACAAAATAAAATAAAATTTCCCAGAATCAAAAATATTAAATTTTATAATGAGACTTCTAATTTAAAAAAAATTATTAACTTTTACGACAAAAATAATATTTTTATTTTACCTTCATATACAGAAGGATCTCCAAAAGTGATTTTAGAGAGTCTTTCAAGACTGAGACCCGTTATAGTGTTCAAAGAGATTTCTCATGTTAAAGCTAACTTTAAAGGTATATTTGTTAGTGGCAGAAGTGTAGATGAGTTTCAGAAAACCATAAGATATATTTTAAAAAATTACACTCAGATTCAATCTAAAATAAGAAAGAATAAAATTTTAAGTAGAAAAAAGTTTCAAAACGATTTAATGAAAGTAATTAAATGAATACTTTTTTTGATAAAATTAAGATATTTTCTCCATTATTTTTCTTTCCACTAACATATATTGCTGGAATTGCTATAACGGAAATTTTCATTTTTTTTTTTACAATTTTCTTTATTATAAATTATCAAAATGAAAAATTTTCTAATAAAAATATAGTTTTTGTTCTTCTGGTATTTTCTCTTTATACAGGATTTAATGCCATCATTCAAATACCCAGTAGTTTAAAATATTCTTCAGTATTTCATTTTAGATACGTGTTATTTGTAATTTCTGTTTATTTTTTTTTTAAAATTTATGAAAAATCAGGAACAAATAAAAAATTATTTTTTATACTATTTTTACTATTAATAATTATTTTACTATTTGATAGTTGCCTTCAATTTTTTGTAGGGGAAAATATTTTAGGTCAAAAACTTAATAGATTTGGCTATAGAGTATCAAGTTTTTTTGGTGATGAACTAATTTTAGGAAGTTTTTTAATGAGATTTTTACCAATTTTTCTTTGGTACTTATTTTATTTAAAAATTGATATTAATTCTAAAAAAATACTTTCCATAATATTTTTTTCAACATATTTATTTGTTATATATATATCAGGTGAGAGAACAGCTTTTGCACTTACAATACTTACAATTTTATCATTTATAGTTTTTGTTTCAAATTTAAGATATATTTTTGTTAGGTCAGTAATAGTTTTTATTGTTTGTGCTTTACTTGTAGCTCTTACTAATATTGGAAAAGAAAATATTACTCATAGAATGTTTGTAAAAACTTACAACCAACTAGTAAATGAAAATGAGGATACAAATAAGGTTAGTAAAAATATATTAAAAAATAAAAACTTTAAAAGCATAGATAAAATTAAAAATATAAATATTTTTTCCCCAAATCATCATGGACATTTAATAATTGCAAAAGAATTATTTACAAAAAATTTAATTTTTGGTGTAGGCCCCAAAGGTTTTAGACATTATTGTAGATCTGTTAATTATGATCCTCCAAAAGGAGTTTGTAGCACACACCCTCATAATATTTTAGCACAAATCTTATCTGAATTAGGAGTAATTGGATTATTATTTTATTTAATTTTTATATCTTTTATTTTAAAGAATTTTTTCAATAATATTGGAAAAAAATCTACTGATTATGAAATAAATGGATTATTGGTAATTTCAATAGGACTTCTGATAAATTTATTTCCATTTGCTCCAGGTGGAAATTTTTTTAATAATTGGATTTCATCATTTTTATATTTTAAGATAGGATTGTTCATATTTTCATATAATAAACTTCCAAATTAATTTAAAAATTGTAAATTGCTAAGTTAAATTAATAGTTAAAAAATAATTTAAAATGAACTCAATTCTGATTTTGATATTAACGATATTATTATTTAACTTATCGATATATCTAAAATTTGAAATTATAGCTAACAAGCTTAATTTCTTTGATAAACCCGATGGTAAGTTGAAAAAACATTCACAACCAGTTTCTCTAATCGGCGGACTAGTAATTTTAATTAATATTTATTTAATAGTTTTTATTTTAAATTTATTAGGTCTAGAAAGCTTATTATTTGAAAAAAAATATTTATCACTCTTTTTATTTTTAACTACTCTCTTTTATATGGTTGGAGCATTAGATGATTTAAAAAACATAAATCCAAATTATAAGTTGTTGTTAATCTTTTTGGTATTAGTGATCAGTATTATTTTTTTCCCAGAAATAAAAATTGTAGAAATTAAGATTTCTTTTTTACCAAAAATATATTATTTTAAATTTCCATATACTCAAATTTTTATAATATTTTCTTTTTTATTATTAGTTAATGCTATGAATATGTTTGATGGAACAAATCTACAATTAATTTCATATTCTACTTTTGTAATAATTCTATTTATTTTAAAGGGTTTTATGCCAATTTTTTTTATTTTATTAACCATATGCTTGATAGTATTAGGTGTTCTTAATTTTAAAAATAAAGTCTTTTTAGGTGATGGTGGCTCAAATTTATTAAGTGCAGTTTTAGGTTTAACTTTTATTTATCAGTATAAAAAAATCGATAATTTTTTTCATGGTGATGAACTATTTATAATTTTGTTAATTCCTGCAATTGATATGCTTAGATTATTCCTTGTTAGAGTTATTAACAAAAGTCATCCATTTAAAGGAGATTTAAATCATTTACACCATATAGTTAATAGATTTATAAAAAATAAAATTTTGACGGTTATAATAACTGTAAGTATTTGCATAGTACCAACAATATTTATGTACTTAAATATAAAAACATATATCGTTTTGATAGGTTGTAGTATTTTATATTTTATTTTAATTAATTTACTTAATCGTAAAAAATATTTATGACTTTTAAAATAATTTATAATTTGTTTTTAATCTATACATCAAATAATTAAAGCTAAGTTTTTACGATGAAAATAAAAAATATTATTTTTGGGAAAAGAAGCATTCTTACTAAAGATATTTCAAAGAAATTAGATAATTTTGAAGTATATTCTACAAATGATCTGCATTTAATAGATTTTGATAAACTAAATAAACAAAAAAGTAACTATATTTTTAATAATTTTTATCCATCATCAAAATTAAATACTTTATATGTAAATAAGCTAAATGATTTTGTTGAATTATCCATAAATAAACTAGTAATAATTTTATCAAAATTAAATAGTAAAAATATTAATAAGATAATTTATACCAGTAGTTCGTCAATCTACAATATTAAGGATGCTCTTAAAAATATAGAACATGATAGTTTTAATAGAGAGATTTATTCAGCATTCAAATTTTCTGCAGAAAAAATAATTCAAAATTATTGTAATAAAGAAAAAATTAACTTTTATATAATGAGATTATTTAATATTTATGGAAGAAAAAATGATGAATTTTCACTCATTGAAAGATTAATAAAATCAAAAAAAAATAATTATAAGATTACACTTAATAATAATGGGCTTTCTCTAAGAGATTTTATAAATGTTTCTGATGTATCAAATATTTATTTAAATTTTATTAAAAAAAAACATCCTTCAGGCATATATGATGTGGGAACTGGGTGTGGATATCTAATAAGAAATTTATTTGATTTTGTAGGAATTAACAATAATAAATTGATTCATAAAAAAAATATTAATGAGTTAACAGGATCTATTGCAAATATTGATAATTTAAAAAAATGCTTAGGTGAATATCAATTCAAATCTCTTGAAAGTTATTTTAAAAGTAAAATTAAAGTAAAAGAGAATAAAAAATTATATTTTACTTCAAGATTGATTAATAAAAAAGATTATGAAGGTTCAGTGATCTATGGGGCAGGGTTTGCTGGAAAAGAATTGTTTGCTAAATTAACTGATCAAAAAGAGAATATAATTTTTTTTGTTGATGATGATCCTAAAAAAAATAACACAATTTTTGAAGGAATTCCTGTAATAAATTTTGAAAATTTAAAACAACTAAACCATAGATGTATAATAGATAAAGTTTATATAGCAATTCCATCTATAAATAAAAACCAAATAAATATAATAACTAAAAAATTAAATAATTATTTTTTTGATGTTAGACATTTACCTGAAAAAAAATTTTTAATTAATAATCAAATTAATTTAAACGATCTTGAAATAGATCAAATAAATTCTTTTATAAGTAGAGAGCAAATTAAAAGAAAAAAACTATTACATTTAAAAAATCATAATATTTTAGTCACAGGTGCCGCAGGCACTATAGGTTCTGAAATATGTAGGCAGTTAGTTTTTCATAATGCAAATAAAATTGTAGGAATAGATCAATCTGAAATAGGCATTTACAATATTAGAAGCAAACTAGATGTAAAAAAGGTACAGCTATTATTAAATGATGCAAATGATAAAAGTATTATAGATAAAATTGTTAAAGATGAAAAAATCACCCTTATAATTCATGCTGCAGCTTATAAGCATGTAAATATCTTAGAAGAAAATATTACTTCAGCAATAACAAATAATGTCATGTTAACTAAAAATTTATGTGAAGTAGTAAAAAAAAATAACATAAATTTTATTTTGATTTCTACAGATAAAGCAGCCGAACCATCATCAATTCTAGGTTATACAAAAAAAATTTCAGAACAACTAGTTCATTTTTATAATTTAAATAGAGTTGGTAAAAATTTTTTTAATATTGTTAGATTTGGAAATGTTTTTGGAAGTTCTGGATCAGCTATTACTAAATTTATTAATCAGATAAATAAAAATGAAGCAATTACTATAACAAACAAAAAAGCAACAAGGTACTTTATGACGATATTAGAAGCTTGTTATTTAGTATTAAGTATTACTTCTATAAAAATTAAAAATAAGACATTTGTTTTGAATATGGGCAAACCTATAAATATTTATGAACTATCAAAAAAATTGGGTCAATTAAAGAAAAATGTAGATGACACTTATAATTTTAGATACATTGAAACAGGTCTAAAAAAAAATGAAAAATTACATGAAATACTTTTTAATAAAAATGAAAAACTAAGCAAAATAAATAAAAATATATTTTATACTTCTAGAAACAAATTTGATAATGAAAAATTTACAAAGTTATTTTTAGACTTTGAAAAAAATTATAAAAAGTTTTCTAAGAAAAAAGCAACCAAATATCTAAAAGTTCTTTGTAAGATTTAAATAACTTTAATTGTGATTATAATTCAAACTATACTTTTTCATTTTTTTGTTTGATAACAATTTTATCAATATCAGGCTTAGGAACGCTATTAAATCCAACTAAAAAAAAAGAACTTCTAGAAAATTTTTTTTATGGTTTTTTAGTTATGGCACTAACTGTGACAATTATACATTTTTTCTATAAAATTAATTTAATTTTTTCATGATGATTTTAGAAACAGTTAATAACCATAAGGATTTGTTAGTAATTGCATAAATATCAATTTTAGTAAATTTTTTTCCTTTTGTGCCAAATGGTAATTTTTTTAACAACTGGACATCAATAACTAGCTTTTATTATATTGGTATTTATCCATATTCTTATAAACGAATATTTTCATAATTTATGTTTTATTTTCTTATCTAGTCGTCTATTTTATTTAATGAAATCAAAAAATGAGATTAACATACATTTTATAAACTAATGAATAGTATAAAAAAACTTAAAGTTGGAATAATTGTTGATGATATAAATCAACCTTATTTAGTTTATGATCTTTATCAAAAAAGTTTAGAAAGTAATTATTATTCTATTGAATACCTTATTATTCAAAAAAAAAATAATCTTAAAAATAAAAACTTACTTAATAAATTAATAAATTACTCAAAATCAAAAGGGGTCTATCGACTTATAGATCGTATCATATTTGAATTTGTTGATAAAATAGAGACACAAATTCTAAAGAAAAAAAAAAAATTCAGAGATTTTTTTTTAAAACATCCAATTTCAAAATTCGAAGTAAAAAAGATATATGTCAATCCTGACATTTCAAAATCAGGTTTGTATTATCGTTATAAAACTGAAGATCTA